>JACCEA011018464.1_pt1 | contig 14790 bp, 8 predicted proteins | sample 7449851 | NCBI WGS metagenome assembly JACCEA01 (sample SAMN15323453, study PRJNA562643) | freshwater metagenome | isolation source: river surface water | place: USA:Blue River Watershed | collected 2017-08-18 | reverse complement strand
TCTTCTCTTGCAGGGTTAGGATACACAGCTATTTTTTTGGAAGTTGCATCATTCTCAACCACAACAGTATCCTCTTTGATAGCATCTTTCAATGCTATAGCTTTAGCTGCAGAAGTAGTAATGTTTAAGGTGTAATCTTCTGTCTCACCATAGTTGTATGTCCCACAAGGAGAAGTAATCGAATTGTAACTAACAATAACTCGCATTCTTACTGCACCTGTAACCGCAGAAGCAGGAGCTGTGATTGAAGGTGTTAAAATATTTCTACTAAAAATACTGTATACTTCCTCACCAGCATCAGTAAATAAACCGTTGTTGTTATAATCTATATAAACTTTCCAGTACAAACTTCTTCTAGCACTATAACCTGGTGTCAATGTTAATGTAGCTGCAGTTCCTTTAGTTATTGTAGCCGATTGCGCAGAGAAATCAGCATAGCCTCCGTTGATTCCAGAAGCATTGTTTATCGTTCCGATAGCTACTTTATCAATCCATTCACTAGTAGCACTATTTCCTTTAGAGGCACAATAAGTAACTGTTGGTGTTCCTCCTGTAGTTGTAAATGAAGTTGTTCCAGCCGAAGAAGCTCCCGATGTACAATTCCCAATTACCTCCACATTATACGCTGTTCCTAAATTAAGTCCCGATAATGTTACTGATGTAGCAGTCGTATTTGACAAAGTAGTCCAAGTAGTGGCAGCTGTTGTTTTGTAACGAACCGTGTAGCTTGTTGCCGCAGTTGATGACCAAGAGATGGTTGCACTAGTATTAGTAATTGCACTTGCCGCTACTCCTGTAGGAGTTGCACAAGAAGTTGTTCCTCCTGGAGGTGTACCGCCAAGTGTTTCTGTCAAAGTACCGCTAATTACTTTGATATTACCCCAAGAGATTCCAGTTCCCGAAGTCGTAACCCAATTGTTTAAATCAAAAGTATTGGAACCAGCGGTATTACCCGGAATCTTAACAATCTTAACCCCTTTTCCGGCATTATTCCAAGTTAAAGGCGTTCCTGAAACAACCGTTTCTGGTGTAGAATTCGATTCGATTTGGTAGAAATAAGCAAAGCTTGCCGTGGTTGGAGCAAAAACGCGCGCCAATCCGTTTTGGTCGATACATACTGCTGTTTTTTCAAATACGCCAATTCCTTTTGCATTCAATCCAGCGCCTAAATCTTTCCACATTCTAGCTAAAAAAGTCGTTTGTCTTCCTCATCGGTCAGGATTATCATAATGTGTATCTGTAATTACATTGGCCAAGTATGGACTGGACAAAAAATCATTTACACCTATTGTAACTCCGCTAGCGTAAGGATTTGCTAATGCTTGTGCAGAAGTAACACTAGAATTTGCTGCACTATAATAGTATTGTCCCAAAATAGCACAGCCGGCACTAGTTCCACCAACTGGTACTTTTTTGGTATTGATTAAATAATTGATTGCGTCTTCTACTGGGGTATCTTTCCAGTAGGAAACATAAGTCGCTTGATCGCCACCAGCAATAAATAGCGCTTCTGCATTTCTGATTTTGGTCGCTATCGCTGCAATACTTGCTTTTGCTCTAGTATCTATAATTATCGTCTCTACTGAATTTACCGGCACACCCAATTCAGAATACATATAAGTATTATAACCATCGGTTCCCGCGGAACGCAAAACAACCACATCTCCTCCTCCTGCTTTTTGAAACATCCATTTTATGGCATCATCGTTATCTGTTCCACCACCCATTAAACAAATTCCCCCAGTGGTAGTTGTGGTTACATCTGTAGTACTCCCTACTTTCCAACTTGTGTAGGTTTGTGCTTGAACTGTCAGTCCAAAAAACAAAGCAAAACTTAAATGCCGAAGGCTTTTTTAAGCAAAATATTTTTTTTCTCATAATAAATGGTTTTTGGTTAATTAATTTTTATAAAAATAACAATTAAAAAAAAATTCATTTTTTTATCTTAAAATTAAAGTCAAATTGATTATTTTTACCAGATTAACAAAAAAAGCTATTTAACACCCTATTCGTTTGAGTAATTCTTAAAAACAATAGCTATTTAAAACTAAATTTTCTATATAATGCCTCAATAAGAATAATTTTAAACAAAAAAGAACAAAATAAAACTATTTATCACTACATACAACCATTTAAAAGTCAAACACCTAAAAACCACTTCTTGAATAAATACACACTTCTTATACCATAGAAGTCCCTTGTAGCGTCGATTTTAATAGCAACAAAAAATTTTTATTTGGCTATATTAGTTTATATTTGCAGTCCAATAAATGGGGTCGACTGGTTTTGACAGCAAGTCGAATTGAAAAGTAAGCACGTCGAGCATTGAGACCTTGCTCGTAAATATAAGATCTCACACTTTTACACGGCGAAAATAACTACGCTTTAGCTGCATAATCCGAATTATAGTACGATTGCGCCACGTTCCTACAAGGTAGGAAAGCTGGATTCTCCTTGAAAGCCTTGGTTTGTGGCGGTCAGTACAGGGGAACCGTAAAAATAAACCTAGATTTCCATAAGCTTCGGGTGGATTTCGAAACTAAGAAGATAAGTGTTGAGTGGTTGTTTCTGACCTAGCTTAACATCGAAAACCCAATCAGGAAATAAGCGTGTAGAAAGCCTTTTAGTTGCTTGTTTGGACCCGAGTTCGATTCTCGGCGACTCCACTTTTACAAATTCAAACCAGAGCAAAAGCCTGTAAATCCTAGGATTTACAGGCTTTTTTGTTTTGGCTACAACTCAAATTATATAGTAAATCGCAAAATTTTGGTGGTAAAATCGGTTACCTTAAAATAATCAAAATCAGGGTAACCGAATTTCTTGTGAGCCCAATGATAATAAAGGATTCAAAAAATAAGTATCTTCCAAAAAAACTATCGTCACAAAGACTATAAATTCAAAACCCAAAAATCTAATAACTCTAATTCGAACAAAAGCCTTGTAGCGATCTTAATAAAACTCACACCTTTTTATGCCTTTTTGTTAATAACAAACCAAGTGTTTACGGTTTCCCGCATCGCTCTTTCCATTGCTTTTTCGTAGGTTTGTGTAGTATCCGTTTTTATTACTATCGCAGGTAGAAAAAAAAGAATACCTAATACATTATATATATTAAAACCAACAAAAATCCAATGAATCAATCGGTACACAATAAATTAGTTTCTTTTATATGGTCAATTGCAGATGATTGTTTGCGTGATGTTTACGTTCGAGGTAAATATCGTGATGTAATCTTGCCTATGGTCGTTTTACGTCGTTTGGATGCCTTATTAGAACCTACAAAAGATGCCGTAATGGAAGAACTAGCTTTTCAACGCGATGAAGCAGGTTTTACCGAATGGGATGAAAACGGATTACGAGAAGCTTCAAGATATGTGTTTTATAATACAAGCGAATGGACGTTACAGCGTTTACACAATACGGCAACGAATAGCCAACAGTTGTTGCAAGCCAATTTTGAGGATTACTTGAACGGTTTTAGTAGTAACGTTAAAGAAATTATTGAAAAATTTAAGCTAAAAAGTCAAATCCGTCACATGGCATCCAAAGATGTGCTACTGGATGTTTTGGAAAAATTTACTTCGCCAGACATCAACTTGACGCCTTTTGAAAAATTAGACAGCAATGGCAGAAAATTACACGCTTTATCTAACTTGGGTATGGGGTATGTCTTTGAAGAATTGATTCGAAAGTTCAACGAAGATAACAATGAAGAAGCAGGAGAACACTTTACGCCACGTGAAGTGATTGACTTGATGACACACATTATTTTTGACCCTATCAAAGACAACTTACCTCCCGTAATGACTATTTATGACCCCGCTTGTGGTAGTGGTGGAATGTTGACCGAAGCCCAAAATTTTATCAAAGACGAAGAAGGCGAAATACGCGCCATAAACTCGGATGTCTATTTGTATGGCAAGGAAATCAACGATGAAACCTACGCCATTTGCAAATCGGATATGATGATTAAAGGAAACAATCCCGAAAACATACGTGTGGGTTCTACCCTATCTACAGATGAATTTGCGGGTACTGCTTTTGATTTTATGCTTTCCAACCCACCTTATGGAAAATCATGGGCATCAGAGCAAAAATACATCAAAGACGGGAAAGATGTAATTGATGCTCGTTTTCAAATTCGTTTAAAAAACTATTGGGGTATCGAAGAAGACGCCGATGCTATTCCGCGTTCATCAGATGGGCAATTGCTGTTTTTGATGGAAATGGTGAGCAAAATGAAACCCCTTTCGCAAAGTCCAACAGGAACCCGTATTGCTTCGGTTCACAACGGAAGTAGTTTGTTTACAGGTGATGCGGGTGGTGGCGAAAGCAATATTCGCCGTTATATTATTGAAAATGATTGGTTGGAAGCGATTGTACAATTGCCCAACAACTTGTTTTACAATACAGGAATTACCACCTACATTTGGATTTTATCCAACAACAAAGCCGCCAATCGCAAAGGCAAAGTACAGCTTATTGATGCCGGACAATTGTACCGAAAACTGCGCAAGAATTTAGGAAATAAAAACTGTGAATTGGCTCCAGAAAATATTTCTGAAATAGTAAAAACTTATACCGAGTTGGCAGCCATTGAAAGAGCTTCGGATGATAGCATCGCTGCCAAAGTATTCGATAATAGCGATTTTGGCTATCACAAAGTAACCATTGAACGCCCAAAGCGATTAAAAGCACAATTCACAGTGGAAAGAATTGCCGAATTGCGTTTTGACAAATCGCTAAAAGAAGCGATGGTGTATGCCTACGAAACCTTTGGTGAATCGATTTACACCACGGTAGAACACTATAAAAAAGAAATTCTCGATTGGTGCGAAAAGAATGAATTGAACCTAACCGCTGCCAACCAAAAGAAATTAGTTTCCAAAGCTACTTGGGAAAAGCAAGCCTTTCTTTTAGAACAAGCCCAAATTTTGTTAGACGCTTTGGGTGACGAAATCTATACCGATTTTAACCTTTTCAAACAAAAAGTAGAGGCGGTAATCAAAGATAAAAAACTAAAATTAGGTGCTTCTGAAAAGAACGCGATATTAAATGCAGTAAGTTGGTACGATGCCGAAGCCGAGAAAGTTTTCAAAGCCACGGTGAAACTATCTGGTGATAAACTAGCCACTCTTTTGGAACATTTCAATTGTACCGAAAGCGAATTGCCTAATTACGGCTACTATCCAACGAATAAGAAAGGGGAATACCTAACGTATGAAACCGAAAGCGATTTGCGCGATACTGAAAACGTGCCTTTAAAAGAAGACATTCACACTTACTTTTTACGTGAAGTACAACCGCATGTAGCAGAAGCTTGGATTAATTTGGATGCCACAAAAATTGGCTATGAAATCAGTTTTAATAAATACTTCTACCAACACAAACCCTTGCGAGCCATTGAAGCAGTAACAGCCGATATTTTGGCTTTGGAAAAAGAAAGCGATGGTTTGATTACTGAAATTTTGAATTTTTAACGATGGCTGAAAAATATCAAAACAAATATAGGATTACCTCAGCAAGATTAAAAAATTGGGATTATGCCAGTTGTGCAGCCTATTTCATAACTATTTGCACTGCAAACCGAGAACATTTTTTAGGACAAATTATTGGTGGAAAAATGAATTTATCGGTTTTAGGTTCTGTTGTAGAACAAGAATGGATTAAAACCATCGAAATTCGACCCGATATGAATTTGTCATTGGGTGATTATGTGGTGATGCCCAATCATTTTCATGGAATCATTTTTATTGGTGCAAATGAATTTAATACCAACGGAAATTCACCCGTTATTGGTAATTATTGTAGCGACGCCATGCATGGCGTCGCTACAATAAATGGCGTTTTTACAAAAAACAAAAACACATTTGGACCACAATCCAAAAATTTGGCATCTATCATGCGTGGTTTTAAATCGGCAGTAACCACATTTGCCCGAAAAAACGACCTTCCATTTGACTGGCAACCCCGTTTTCACGACCATATCATACGTAATGAAATAGAATACAACCGAATCTCTAATTACATCATCAACAATCCTTCAAAATGGAATGAAGATAAATTTAATGGAAAATAATTTAGGTACAGATGCCATACATGGCGTCTCAACAGTCTCAACAGATGGCATGGCGTCTCAACAATTAGATAACAAATGAAACAATACGACAACTACAAAAACAGCGGCGTGGAATGGTTAGGTGACATTCCTGAACATTGGGAAGTTAAACGATTTAAACATATTACAAACATTCAGAAGGGGAAATTACCAAAAAAAATTGTTTCAATAAATGAATTGAATTTACCTCCATATATGAGTATGGAATATTTAAGAGGTGGTGAAGAAAATCAATGGGTATATGATAAAGATGCAAAAATAATTGATGAGAATAAAGCACTTTTACTATGGGATGGCTCAAATGCTGGAGAATTTATTAAAAGTAGAAAAGGAGTTATCTCCTCTACAGTGGCTGAAATAGAATTTAAAAACATTGAGGAAAACTTTGCTTGGTTTTATTCTAAATTCTTAGAAATTGAATTAAGAAAAAAAACAATTGGTATGGGAATTCCTCATGTAAATGGAACTGAACTAAAGAATTTTTCAGTTGCAATACCACCACTCCAAGAACAAACCGCCATTGCGAATTTCCTAGACTAAAAAACCACCAAAATAGACCAAGCCATTGCCATCAAGCAACAACAAATAGCACTGCTCCAAGAACGCCGACAAATCCTCATTCACAAAGCCGTAACCCGAGGTTTAAACGAAAACGTAAAACTCAAAGACAGCGGTGTGGAATGGATTGGGGAGATTCCAGAGCATTGGGAGGTGAAGAAAATGACAAATGTATGCAAAATTGATACTGGAGCAACACCTGACAGGTCAAATAGCAGTTATTGGCAAGGGAATATACCTTGGATTAAAACAGGTGAAGTAAATTACGAACTAATAACTTCAGCAGAGGAATTTATAACTATAAAAGGCTTAAAAAATTCATCGACAAGGCTTGCTCCTATTGGTACTTTATTAATGGCAATGTACGGGCAAGGTGTTACAAGAGGTAGAGTAAGTATTTTGGGAATAGAAGCAACTTATAATCAAGCATGTTGTGCAATGTTATTTAATAAAAATATTCATAATAAATATGCATACTATTTTTTTATAATGGCATATTCTTATATAAGAGATGGTGGAAATGAAACAAGTCAAATGAATATTAGTGCTGGTTATATTTCAAATTTAAAAATATTACAACCCCCAATTATTGAACAACAAATAATAATTGAATTTATTGAAACAGCCTCAACCAAAATCTTCAATGCCATTTCGTTAAAAGAGCAAGAGATAGAGAAATTGAAGGAGTATAAGATGAGTTTGATAGATGGGGTGGTTACGGGGAAGGTAAGAGTAATATCCTAGAGACGCCATACATGGCGTCTGTACTACAAAATGAGTTTGATTGATGGGGTGGTAACGGGGAAGATAAGAGTAATATCCTAGAGACGCCATGCATGGCGTCTGTACTACAAAATGAGTTTGATAGATGGGGTGGTAACGGGGAAGGTTAAGGTTTGTTAATCAAAAAACATAAAAAATGATTCACAAACTAGTTTGATATAAAAATATGCACAACAAATTAGTTTGTTAATCAAAAAACGTAAAAAATGATTCACAAACTAGTTTGACATCAAAACATACACAACAAAGCTGTTTGTTAATCAAAAAACACAAAAAATGATTGACAAATAGCCAAAATGTATAACTTTACAAAAAATAAAAAGCTATGTCCGTAAATTTAGAAAACGCTGTGCCGTATCATTATGATCAGTTTCCGCCAAAAAATTTAGAGCTTTCCAGCTTTATTCACGAGCTTTTACAGGCAACAACGGCAATTTCTAAATACGACCAAATGCTAAAGAATATGCACAATAGTGAAATATTATTAGCGCCCTTGCGAAATCAAGAAGCCGTTATTTCATCAAGGATGGAAGGTACCATTAGTACTATGGACGAAATTTTGAAATATACAGCAGACGAAAGTGGAGATGCAGGTAATATACCAAACTACCGATCGGATGTTATAGAAACAATTTTGTATCAAAGAGCACTATTTAATGCACAACACGCTATAGTAGATGGATATACACTGTCATCGAGTATGATTAGAACCATTCATCAACAACTCTTATCCTTTGGTAGAGGAACTACAAAATCACCCGGTAAATTTAAAGTAGAACAAAATTATCTGGCAGACCGATTAAAAAACAATATTTTATTTGTTCCTATAAGTCCAGAAAAATTGCAGGAAGGCTTGGATCTTTTGTTTGATTATATCGAAAACCATCCCGACCCCATTTTGGTTAAAACAGCTGTAATGCATTTAGAATTTGAAGCATTGCATCCCTTTGAAGACGGGAACGGCAGAATTGGTCGAATGTTAATCACTTTATTATTATGGTCTAAAGGTGTTATTTCGCAACCACACTTTTATATCAGTGGATATCTGGAAGAAAATAAAAATCTATATATTGACATGATGCGCAATGTTTCGGACACTGGCGATTGGAACCAATGGTGCGCCTTTTTTCTAAAAGCCGTAGAGCAACAAGCTATTAAGAATTTAGAAATAGCCGAAAAAATTAAAAATTTATATGAAGAAATGAAACAAATTTTCACAGAAAAATTATCTTCAAAATGGGCTATAAATGCTTTAGATTACATTTTTACAAATCCAATTTTTAGAAACAACAACTTTACTACAAAAAGTGGAATTGCTCCTGCTACCGCACAACGATTTTCAAGAATCTTGTTAGAAGAAAATCTCATTACAACATTAGAAGAGGCCTCAGGAAGACGTTCTGCCTTATATTCTTTTGAGCCATTAATGCAATTAGTAAGAGTTTAATTTTTTAATTCAAAAAAATGCCAACCCAAACCAACGAACAAGCCCTAGAAGCTTCCATAGAAAAAAAGCTAAGCGGCTCTTGCTTAGAAGAACTAAAACAACAAGGCGATGTACAAGAACGAGCAGAAGTGTACCGTTCGGGCAATGGCTATTATATGGGTTATGCTAACGATTTCAATACTAAATATGCTATTGATGAAGTTCGTTTTTGGCATTTTCTAGCAACTACCCAAGCAGAGGAATTGGCCAAAATTCAAAAGCAAAACGATTGGAAGTTAAAAATTCTAGACCGTTTGGATCGCATGATCAAAAAGTATGGCGTAGTAAAATTGCTTCGCAAAGGTTTGGATGTTGATGATGCGCATTTTACCTTGTTTTATGTATTGCCTTTAGCTAGTAGTAGCCAATCGGTAAAAGATAATTTTGAACACAATGAATTTAGTGTCACGCGACAAGTGCGTTATTCGTTGACCAATCCACGAGAAGAAATAGATATGGTGTTGTTTATTAACGGCTTGCCCTTCTCTACTATGGAACTCAAAAACCACTGGACAGGACAAAACGCCAAAGTTCACGGACAAAACCAATACAAATTCAAACGCGATATTACGCAACCCTTACTAAACTTTGGGCGTTGTGTGGTGCATTTTGCCGTAGATACTGACGAAGTGTACATGACCACCAAATTAGATGGAGGCAGTACTTTTTTCTTGCCTTTTAATTTGGGGCACAATCATGGCAAAGGCAATCCACCTAATCCTTTTGGACACAAAACAGCCTATTTGTGGGATGAGGTATTAACACGTGAAAGCGTAGCTAACATCATCCAGCATTTCGTGCGTTTTGATGGTTCAGAGAAAGACGGTTTGAGCAAACGCAATTTGTTCTTTCCTCGCTACCATCAAATGAATGTGGTGCGTAAAATCATAGCCGATGCCAGCAAAAAAGGTGTGGGACAAAACTACCTAATTCAACACTCTGCTGGTTCTGGTAAATCCAATTCCATTACTTGGGCGGCCTATCAATTGATAGAAACCTATCCAGAAAACGATACCATTCCCGGAAGTAAAGGAACGGCAAACCCATTATTTGATTCGGTTATAGTAGTAACCGACAGGCGATTATTAGACAAGCAATTGCGAGAAAACATCAAAGAGTTTTCAGAAGTAAAAAACATTGTAGCGCCCGCCTATTCTTCCAAAGAATTGAAAGAAAGTTTAGAAAGCGGCAAACGTATTATCATTACTACTATTCAGAAATTCCCATTCATTATTGAGGGCATTGCCGATTTGAGCGACAAACGTTTTGCGGTAATTATAGACGAGGCACACAGTAGTCAAAGTGGTTCAGCAGCCGATAATATGAATCGCGCCATGGGTAAAATCAACTCAGAAGAAGACGAGGGCGATCCTCAAGATAAAATTTTAGAAGCCATGCGCTCAAGAAAAATGCGTGGCAACGCCTCGTATTTGGCTTTTACAGCTACACCAAAGAACAATACCTTAGAAAAATTTGGAGTTCCCCAAGAGGACGGTTCTTTTAAACCCTTTCATCTGTATTCGATGAAACAAGCCATTGAAGAGGGATTCATTTTGGATGTATTGGCCAACTATACCACGTACAAAAGTTACTACGAGATAGAAAAGTCTATTGAAGACAATCCACTTTTCGATACCGCCAAAGCACAAAAGAAATTACGCGCTTATGTAGAGCGCGACAAACAAACAATTGCTACCAAAGCTGAAATAATGTTGGATCATTTTGTTAGCAACATTATCAATAAAAAGAAACTAAAAGGCAAAGCCAAAGCTATGGTGGTTACGCAAAGCATTGAATCGGCTATCAAATATTATACAGCTTTAAAAAATATACTAAAAGACAAAGGGAATCCTTTTCAAATTGCCATTGCTTTTTCGGGTAAAAAAACAATAGAAGGCATTGAGTATTCAGAAGAAAGTTTGAATGGTTTTGCGGAAAAAGATACTCGAGACAAATTTGCAGCAGACGATTTTAGAATCTTAGTGGTAGCCAATAAATATTTGACAGGCTTTGACCAACCCAAACTCACCGCGATGTATGTGGATAAAAAACTACAAGGGGTTTTGGCGGTACAAGCCCTATCTCGATTAAATCGCTCAGCAGATAAATTGGGCAAGAAAACCGAGGATTTATTTGTATTGGATTTCTTTAATTCCACAGACGAAATAAAAGATTCTTTTGATCCATTTTATACAGCTACTTCTTTAAATAGCGCAACTGATGTCAATGTATTACACGAAATAAAAGGCGTTTTAGACGAAGTAGGCGTATATGAGTGGTATGAAGTAGAGGATTTTGTGACTAAATATTTCAACAAAGTTAATGCACAAGAATTGAGTCCAATTATCGATGTAGCAGCAGATCGATTTAATAGCCAATTAGACTTAGAAGATGCAGAAAAAGCCGACTTTAAAATTAAGGCCAAGCAGTTTGTGAAAATCTATGGTCAAATGGCGGCCATTCTTCCTTATGAAGTGTTGCAGTGGGAAAAGTTGTTTTGGTTCTTGAAATTTTTAATCCCGAAATTGATTATCGTTGACGCGAGTAGTGATGCTTTGGATGAATTACTAAATTCTGTGGATTTGTCTACCTATGGATTGGAAAGAGTGAAATTAAATCAATCCATCATTTTAGATGAAACTGAAACCGAACTAGATCCACAAAATCCGAATCCAAGAGGCGCCCATGGCAACGACAAAGAAGAAGACCCTCTAGATTTAATCATCAATAGTTTCAACGAACGTTGGTTTCAAGGTTGGGAAGCTACACCAGAAGACCAAAGAATAAAATTTGTAACTCTAGGAAAATACATTCAGGCACATCCCGATTATCAAACAAAAGTTGCTGACAATAGGGATGTTTTAAATAGGGATTTAGCTTTTAAGAAAATCCTTGATGAAGTAATGTCAAAACAACGTAAGAGTGAATTAGATCTTTATCGATTATATGCTAAAGATGATGCTTTTTATCAGGCTTTTTTGGACACGATGAAAAGAATGGTTGGGGCAAATTTTTAATTCCTAAAGTATTATTTCCATAAAAGAAATTTTAGAACATTTTTCAATGTTGTATTTAGAATAAAAGATTTGATTTCAAAAAGACTAAATAAACAATTGCAAAACGATAGAATTACATATTTAAAAAACTTGTTGTTCAGAATTACACCTCTTACAATCAACACATTAGCCTACTTACCAAAAAAACTTCTTTTAAAAAAAGATTCATCTATCCTTTCATTAGCAAATCAACAACAATCGGTATTCTCCATCATTTTCGATTGGCGCTCTGTGAATACAAGGAAGTACTTGTTGTTTAGGATGATCTACAGCCAATCGCCAAAGATGTCCCACTCCTAGATTTACAGCTTGAGCAAAAGGTTTGGCTTGATAATGCAAATCAAAAAAATACTCCTTCAAAAAGGATTCAAATTCCTCTTCTGGACCTTGATGCAATGCTTTTAGCTTATTTCTAATTTCAGGAATTAGAATTTTTTGTTCCGCTTGATCGTTGGCGATAATGTCACTAGCCGCTCCATGATACGTACATAAAAAAGTATCCGTTGCAATGGGAGAGCGATCTACGTGATACGAATAGACATCAGTAGCGATGAAATCGAATGCATCATCACGTTCGTAGCATTTCAATAAATTAAGAGAAGGTGAAGCTCCAAAATCGGTCAATACGTGTAAATCTTCTAGAATAATAGCTCTTGCTTTATTCCCCATTTCAGACAGTTGCAAGGCCAATAAATCCTCTGGAGACACTTCTGTAATGTCTTCTTTTAATTGCAATTGGCGCACGATTTCTTTAAAATCTCCTTCTAAATTTCTGTACCAGCATAAGGCATTTTGTTTTCCTTTAAATTCCGTTTGTACAAGTTCAGAAAAAGTAGCCACTGTTCCAATTTGATCGTTATCCAAAAATGTAGTACTCATAGAAGTGTTTTAAAAAGCGAGTGAAAGCTTCGCACTACAAAATTATACAATTGAATGGACATGTCTTCCAAAATCTTAAAGAGGAAGATGGTTATTCATATAAGCTTCTATTCATTTACATTCTCTTTGAAAAAACTTCCTTTTTTTAGCTTTCACTACTCATCATTACCTTTCTTTTTTTCAACTTTCTAACCATATTTTTGAGAAACAACACACAAACGATAATCTTGTTTTTTTTCATTCTTCGGATTTCTCTTTTTAGGTTTTGATTTTCTGCTTTTATGGACTGGAGTTTATACATAAAATAAGCTTGTTGCTGATGATTTATTGCTAATTCATCAAAATTTGCATACAGGTACACTACCCTATCTTTCATGATTGAGCCAATAGCAGCAAAAGACAATTGAGCTTTTACGGACTGACTTGCAGCAGCGGCTTTCTCTTGTCGCAACACAGAATTATTGTAAACTAATTGTAGTTTTTCTACGGCATCTTCAAGCAATGGATCTGCCCAAAGTGTTTTAGCACAAAAGGTTCTATCTGGTTTTTCAATGGTCGCAAGCTTATACTTTACCAAAAAACTATTGTCTTCATTCATGAATTCGGTATTCCCTGAATAATTTGTTGCAATGACTGGTTTGCCCAAATACATGGCCTCGGCTAGCGTTAAACCAAAACCTTCAGCATGATGCAACGAAACATAGGCATCACATTCATTTATTAAATGATTGACATTGTTTTTATCGAGTACTGTATCTTGAATTTTTATGTTGTTGGGTAAGCGATGCAGCAACCGCTTTTTTACCTTTCTATAATCGGAGGCACCCACTGTTTTAATAACCAATTCAACATCGTCTTTGTTGGCAAAAGCGGTTGTAAAAGCATTTAGTAAGAAAAACGGATTCTTCCTTTCTACTGAACTGTGATAGCTGAATAGAAATAGAAAACTAAACTTCTTTTTATCAAAGAATTCGATTTTATTTTGCGACTCGATTGGGCTAAGCGCTACCTCAACCGGATGAGGAACAATAATTATCGGATTGTTATAGTTTTTCTCAAATATGGATTTACAATAGGCTGATGTCGTCCAGATTTCATTAAAAAGATTCAAATTCTCAGCCAATTCTGGTGCAATATATTTTGACTCCCAAACTAAAAAAAGTATGGTGTATCTGCCTTTAAAAAAATTAGAATCAATATTTCCAAAGAAGGAATCAAGATCATTCAATGAGATTTGAACTAAATTCACTGAATAAGGAAATGTGTATTGATAGAGAGGAATGAAATACGAATTGGTTGCGTAAGAAAGAAAGGATTATTGGATTAAAAAAAATAAAATATTAAAAATTAACGTATTAAAACAGAGACTTAATGCCTAATTACTTGTTGAAAGGCAATTATCGTATTCATTGTAATAATTTGACAAACTGTCAAATTACAATAAAAAACTCCATAAAAATTTGAAAATGCCCCAAAATCTAGGCAAGATTTGGGGCATTTTTTTATGGAAATAAAAGACATTTATGATAGTGCCTTTAAGTTTTAATGAGGAAAATCACTTTAGAAAAAAATATTAATAAAACTACTTTTAGTCAAAAAACTTAATGAATCAAAAATTCTAAAATATGAAGTCTAACAGAGGGTTAACCTTTTAACCACATTTGGTTTAAAGCCTGTTTAGACGAATCGGTAAAGCGGAATCCATCAGCTTCTTTAGTATTCAATTTCACGTTGCCACTCAATTGTTTTTCGCTACCATTTCGAATAATTTTCGCCTTAAATGGTGCCCCTACTTCTAACCCATAAACAGGCATCATTAATTTGTTGATGTCTTCTCCGTTTACTGGGATTCCATTTAATTCAATTACTTGATCATTATTTTCAAAACCAATTGCTTTGATAAACTCATT
>JACCEA010155507.1_pt1 | contig 14790 bp, 15 predicted proteins | sample 7449851 | NCBI WGS metagenome assembly JACCEA01 (sample SAMN15323453, study PRJNA562643) | freshwater metagenome | isolation source: river surface water | place: USA:Blue River Watershed | collected 2017-08-18 | reverse complement strand
CATTTAATTCTTGTGATTGTTCTGGTTGAACATTAGTATTTAATTCTTGGGGTTGTTCAGCTTGAACATTAGCATTCAATTCTTGTAGTTGTTCTGCTTGAACATTACTATTTAATTCTTGTGATTGTTCTGCTTGAACATTAGCATTTAATTCTTGTGATTGTTCTGGTTGAATATTACTATTTAATTCTTGTGGTTGTTCTGCTTGAACATTAGCATTCAATTCTTGTAGTTGTTCAGCTTGAACATTAGCATTCAATTCTTGTAGTTGTTCTGCTTGAATACTAGTATTTAAGTCTTGTTGTAGTTCAGAAGAATTATTATAAATGTTTTTACCTATAGGAATATTTTCACTATTACTATTTATTGAAATAGGTGGTAATGGTAAATAAATTTTATCTTCAGTATTTTTATTTCCACCAGTATAAAGATTATTTGATTTAAGTTTTTCCAATAATTCAATTTTTTGTTTATGTGTTAAATTTTTTATAATAGTGTCTATATTTTTATTTTTAACCATTCTCTATTAATATTTAAATATAAATTATTTATTTTTTATTTTTATTAAAAAAAATTATATTATAAATTATAAATGACAGAACATAAGTTTACAAAAAATGATCTTGAAAAAATAATAATTCAAACTGAAAATGAAATAAATGACTTAGAAATTAAAATTAATAATATAAATTCTAATTCTGAAAAAAAAAATTTAATTAGTAATTTACATATTAAAAAAGTATTGTTAGAAAATTTTAGAGAACTATTAGAAGAAGGAGATTATGATGATGATGATTTACCTGCAGTAACTAAAAATTATTCTTCAGAAAATCAAAAAGGAGGAAAAATAAAATCAGTTCATAGAATTACAACAAAAAAATATAATTTAAATGGAAAATTATATACGATTTATTTAGGAAAAAAAGGAGGAGAATATATAAGAAAAAATAGAAAATTTATATTAGTTTCAACTTTATAAAAATAAAAAATATTATTAATTATTAATTATAATGTTAATAAATATATTTGATAATGATTACACAATTCAAGTGTGTACAAGTATAATTTTGTTTTCTTTATATACATTAACAACTTTATTAGATACTAATACTGCAATAAAAGAAAGTGGAATAATAGAACGACCTGTGTCAAAATTTAAATTAATTTATACATATTTTGCTGCATTTATAACATATTTTATTAGAGTAACAATATTAATATTGAGTGTATTTATAATAATATCTATAATAAGAACTTCTATTATAGTAATATTTAATATAATTAAACCTCAAAAAAATAATAATGAAATATCAGCAAAAGAGATAGAAGATAATTATAAAGAAGATATTTTTGATAAAATACAAAATGGAATAAGAGATAATTCAATATGGACATTAGGATTATATCAAGTTCCATTATTTATTCCAACTATGCTATTAATAGCTCCTTTATTATTTATTTTATCAAATTTAGGATATATACTATTTATATATAATACAAAAAATATAAATGAAAATACTGAAGAAGAAAAACTTAAAATAATGGGAACACTAAATAAATTGTTGTTTTTTATGATAGTTATAATTATAATTCAAATAATATTACAATTCACAAGTTTATATATGTCAAATATCACTAAAAAAACTAGTACTGAAAATTGATAAAATAGATACAATAAAGAAAATACTAAAATAAATTATTAATTTTTTTAAATCTTTTCTTAAATATGAAGAAAATATCAAACCAGCAAATATACTAAAAATTGTTATAATTATAGTGTAATAAAAAAGTCTAATTGATATATCTGTTAAAGATAATATATTTAAAGAGTTTGGAAACAAATATGCGATAATAAAATAGAATGCTGTTAAGAATAAAGTAATATTAAAAATAATAAATGCATAATTAATTAAATATTTTTTAGGAAGAGTATGTTCCTCTTTATCATTAATTACATAATTAGCAAACCATATATTATTTAAATAATCTTTAATAATAGCAAAATATATTAAATATCCAATAAATAGAATAATAAAACTAAAAATAAGAATATTAAAGTAAATATTCAAATTACCGTTTTCAAATTTCCAGAAAATATTTTTAAATGTATTATTAATAACTAAGAATAAATCATCAGTTTCATTAGTTGCAGAAACATAGAATCCAATAAAAATATACAACAATGAATATAATAAAATTAAAATAACAATCGTAAATATAATGAATATTAATGTAAATATAAGTATTTGTATATATCTTTTTTTGAATGTAGTATCGTTATTGTCTAAAGAATTTTCTTTAAAAATTGCTGTATGTATTGGTTCAATACTTGTAATTATTACACTTAAAAATAAAGCAGTAAATAATATAAAAATATGTATAAACATTCTTTTACCAATATTAGTATTAATATTATCGTGAATATTAACTATATTTATTTTATTAATATCTTTATCAGCTCCACCTTGCAAAAGTTTATCTGTATATGAAATATCAGTAGGATTAAGGTAAACTTTATTAGACATATCTTCATTAATTATTCTTGACATCAATGAAGGTTTAAAAATATTTTCTTCATTAATATTAATTTGATCTAATTTTTGATTATCCATTTATATTCTATTATATAATAAGAAATATAAAGAAAAAATAATTTAATAAATTATATTTTAGAAATAAATTTGTATAGTAAATTATATTATATAAATAAATATGACAGCGGTAAATGAAACATTAAAAAAGAGAGTTGCTGAACTTGAAGAAAGATTAGATTATTTATATGAAGAAAATATAGAATTTAAAAGAAAAATAGAAAATTTAAATGAAAAAATTTTAGATATAATGAAAGACCATATAATAATAATAAAAGATTATTATGAATTAAAAAATAATAATGAAAATAAATTGAAAAAAGACTCATTAGATGAAGTTGTAATTAAAAGTGTAGAAGAAAATGAAATAAAAGAAAATATTGATAATAAAGTTGATATTAATTTACCTCAAAATATAAATATTAGAAGAGCAGTTATTTAGTAAAAAAAGTTAAAAGATTCCAAGCAATAAATAGAACAGAAACGGGATATAATAATTTAATTAATAGTTCTCTTTCTGGAGAAATATCATACTTGGAAACATAATATTTAATATAATGATCAATAATTAAATGTAAACTTATAGCAAATAGAATAATAAAAGATGATTGAATAAATTTAAAAAGTTCTTTTCTTTTATATATTAATTTATCCCAATATGTATCAGATGAGTATTCATATTTTTGTTTTTCTTTTTGTTTTTTTAATTCGTTTACTAAAATAGCAATTTTATGTTCTTGCTCTAAATTTTTGTTGTAAATAGCATTATCAAAATTAGTTTGTAATATTTGTTGTTGAGGAAGATCTTGTTGTTGGTGGTTTATAATATTTTGAGATTGAGTAGGTAATTTTTTTTCATTTAATTTTTTAGGTGGAGGTAAGTTTTCTTGTTCTACAAGGCCAGAAATATCTTGTTGAATAGATGAAAAAGACATAGTATTAAAAGCTGAACCGATTTCAGTTCCTTCAATCATATTTAATATTTGTTTTAAAAAAGAAAAAAATAAATATAAATATTGTTATATTTTATTCTTTTTATTTTCTTACAATAAAACATAAATAAAATGAAAACAGTTTTTATAGTATTCGCCATTCTATTATTCTTATTAACTTTATTAAGTTCATTTGGAGGTTCTATTCGTAAAGAACCTTATTATGATTCTAACCCAGTAATAGTTCCTGAAGGTTTTTTTGAAGAACAAAAAGAATCAATGCCTGCTCCATCACTTGTAAAAGGACCAGAAACAGATGTTAGTAAATTAGGTTTAGAAGAAAAAAAAGAAAAATTTGAAGAAGAAATGAATGAAGAAGAAGTACCAGAACCATTTGAAGATTTAGAAGAATTTCAAGTAGGTGCACCATTCTAAATATGAAATTTTCAAAATATCTTATAAGTATATTAAATGAAATGATAAAAAAACAAAATACTCAATTAATTGAAATTATATCAAATGAAGAAAAATTAGATATTGATAAATTAAAAAATATTATGAATAAGTTATCTTCTTCGTGATAAAGGAATATTAATTTTAATTTCAGAATCATCTGAATCAGTTTCTTCATCACCGCTAGATGAATAATCATTTTTTTCTATATTTTGCTGATAAATTTTATGATATTCCAATTCATCAAAATCTTGTTCATTATCACTTTCTTCTTTATTTTGAATAGTCTGATTTTTTGCGTAATATTTTCTCATATCAGGGTCGTAATTAGGATTGAGGATATATTTATTAAAATCAACTTTTTGTGTAGGCACTAAAAATTTAAACATAAATAACATAGAATGATTAATTCCTTTAAAATCGTATAGTGTATTTCCAGATGACATTTCAAATCTAAAAGTTAATTTTGTTATTTTTCCTATTGGATGAAATGGTTTTCTAACTAATGATACAAAATCAAAACGTAAATTAGTTAAATCATTTGGATTACTTAATTTAAATAAACCAAGACCAGGTGAATATGTTAAATAACCATAACTACCTAATAGATGATCTTCAATTTCTTTACATCTAAGAATAATATATCTTTCTCCTAATAAATTAACCATACCAGGTGCATAAATCAAAGATCTTCCTGATATAGCTTCTATTTGATTAGATATATATATTAGATTATTATCTCTTATTCTGCAAGTATCATATAAATTATTTTCAACAGCTAAGGGAATACTATCAAATCCTAAAATAGTTGCTATACCACATTTTTTAGCATTAAAAACAATACCTCTGTTAGCAGCTGCTATTTTTAATTTACCTTGTTTTTTTTCAACAATAGTGGTTGTTTCAACAAAAATACCTTTAGGATTTAAAACAATATTTAGTTCTTGTCGTAATGTACTAATATCATAATTACCTATTTCAATACTAATATAATGATTATATATTGTAAATAATAATTTATTTAAAGGATCATCTCTAATCTGGTTGAATAAAGAACTTGAAATAATATAGAATTCATAATATATAAATGTATATGAATTATCATTATTTTTTAATAAATAAAAATTATCATCTTGAATAATAGATATAATATCAGTTTCTTCTAAAGGAATACCATATAATTCATTTAAATTGTAAGTAAAATAAAAAAAAGATTTATCATTCTCATTCTTAAAAGATTTTATTTTATTTGTATTTTTTGTAAATCTCTTAATCAGAAAATTTGTATCTTTTACAACATATAAATTATCAATTTTCTCTAAGTTATCGAATAAAGGTTCATCATCTATAATATTATCATCTGCCATTATCATTGCTGTATTAATAGTATTTTCAAATATATTTGAAAAAATTTTAGAATTAGATAATTGTTTAAAATACAATAATTCTGATTGAATAGCTAAATTTTCAATAAAAATTGTAGACATAGCAATTGTAGACTTATCTGTTTCAACATTATACATAGTAGTAGGTATAGTTGCATCTAAAATGTCAAAACCTACAATATTTTTAAGAGGCATTGGAAAATCTATAGTGTATTCAGCAGGATATGGAAAAAAATTTTTATTTCTATCTTTACTGTCTATATAGAAAGAAATTGAATCTCTTTCGCAATTATTAATTAAATAATTAACATCTTCAATCATTTTATTAGATAAAACATTTTTTACTTAAATAAATTTTGCAAAAAAGATTTAAACAATAATTATAAAGTAATATTAATAAATGAATAACCTTTTTTCTAATTCATATTATCAAAAAAATTCTCATATAGATTTTGATATAAATGTTGATGAATTAAATGAAAATAATAAATATGCTGAACATCCAGATTGTAAAATTCAGTTAAAACCGCATCAATTAACTTTATTACAAGAATGTATTAATTATGAAAACAATATAATTAGAATAAAAGATAAAAATACTCTATCAGAAATAGCTGATGATAATGATGAAATAAAAACAAGAATAGGTATAATAGGAGATAAAGTTGGTTCAGGAAAATCATATGTGATATTATCATTATTACTAAGTAATAATATTACATTTACTACTGATATTATATCAAAAAGTTTTGGATATAATAATGTAACTTTTTCTATGAAACAAAATAAATTAACAATTAATACAAATTTATTAGTAATACCACATAATTTAACTAATCAATGGATAAATTATATTGAAAAATTTTCTGATAAAATAACTTATTGTGTAATTAATAAAAAAAAAATATTAGAAAAATATATTGATGATGAAAATGAAAAAGATAATATAATGACTAAAAAATTAATTGTAATAACATCAACTTTTTATAATAAATTTGCTTCATATATAGATGAAAAAAATATAAAATTTGAAAGAGTTATATATGATGAAGTTGATAATTTAAATATAATTACATGTAGACCAATAGATGCTAAATTTTATTGGTTAGTTACAGCATCTTATGGTAATATATTATATCCAAGAGGTTACAGCAAATGGGACGGAATATTAAGAAAAGATATAAGATATGCCAATGGAATAATAGCTTCAGGTTTTATAAAATCAGTATTATTAGATATATCTGCAAATGTACCAAAATCTTTGTTTAAAGTTTTGGTTATAAAAAATAATGATAATTTTATAGAATCTTCATTAAATTTACCAGAAATGAATAGAATAATTGTTAAATGTAAAACACCTTCAACAATTAATATATTATATGGATTGGTGGATCATAATATAATAAGAGCATTAAATGGTAATGATATAAAAACAGCATTAGAATATATAAGACCATCACAAAAGGGTTCAGAGACTAATATAATTAATATTTTAATAGAAAAATATACAAGACAATTAATAAATTTAGATTTAAAAATGAATATGACAAGTGAGTTATTATTTGAATCTGAAGAAGAAAAAAATAAAGAAATTGAAAAAATTAAAAAAAAGAAAAATGAATTAGATAATAAAATTGAATTAATAAAAGAAAGAATTAAAACTAATAATACTTGTGGAATATGTTTTGAAGAAATTAATGAAAAAACTATAACAAATTGTTGTCAGAATTCATTTTGTTTTAAATGTATTAATTTATGGATGAATCAAAAAGATATATGTCCATATTGCAAAACAATATTAACAACTGATACAATTTATATAGTTAAAAATGAAATTGAAAATATAGAAGAAAAAGAAAATGAAATAATCAATAATAATATATTAAGTGAAGAAAATGATAAAACTAAAAATCTCGAAATTTTACTTAAAAATAGAAAACCTAATTCAAAATTTTTAATATTTTCAGATTATGATGAAGTATTTAAAGATATTTATTATGTACTACAAAAACTAAATATTCATTGGGATGAATTAAAAGGAAATGCAGGACAGATAAACGCAGCTCTTAATAGATATAAAAATGGTAATGTAGACATATTAACTGTTAAAACTAAACAATATGGAAGTGGATTAAATTTAGAAAATACTACAGATATTATAATGCTTCATAAATTTGATTCTGAAATGGAAAAACAAGTAATAGGTAGAGCTCAAAGATTTGGTAGAAATAATAAATTAAATGTATGGTATTTATTGTATGATAACGAATGTAAAAATAATAATTTGTAAATTTGTTTACATTTGTTGAAATAATTTATAAAATTTGAAAATTTATAGTTTATTTTTAGTATTAATTTATAAATTTAAAAAATTTACTTAACAGAATTTATAATTTATATATATAATGGATTGTATCTTTGATACAGAAACATCGGGATTACCAGATAGACTTGGATATAATATATATCATGATCCCCAAAATATAGAATGTTATAAAAATTCAAGAATTGTATCTATTAGTTGGATTTTATCACAAAATCATAATGCAGTAGAACATATTTATTTTATAATTAAACCAGAAGATTTTGAAATAAGTCCAGAAAGTGAAAGTATTCATGGAATTAGTAAAGAAAAAGCATTATCAGAAGGAGTGTCATTTGATTATATGTTAGAAAAATTTATGTTTGCTATTAAACAATCAAAAAATTTAATTGCTCATAATATTAATTTTGATATTAATGTTTTAAAATCAGAATTATATAGAAGAAATAAATTTTCTGAATTAGGAGAATTAAATAATAAATGTTTAATTTGTACTATGAATAAGGGAAAAAATTTAATGGGAAAAAATCCTAAATTAGCAGATTTATATAAATATTTATATGGTCAAGATATGACAAATGCACATAACGCACAAGCAGATACATATTTTTGTTTTCAAATATATAAAATTTTATTTCCAAAAGATGAAAAAAAATTTTTTTTTAACAATAAATTAATTGAATTAACTGAAGAACAGCAAAAAATTGTTTTTTCTGATATTAATAAAAATATTTTGGTAATTGCTTGTGCGGGAAGCGGTAAAACTACAACAACTTTATGTCGAATAAAATATTTATTAGATAATGGTATATCTGAGGAAAGTATTATGTTAACAACATTTACAAGAGATGCATCAAAATCTATGACAAATAAATTGATGGACATACTTGGATATAATGCTAATATAAAAGTAGGAACAATTGATAGTATATCCAAATATTATAGTACAACTAATACAGAAATAAAAAATGTAGGTGAATATAGTAATAGTTTTTTTAATGTAATAAAAACACGTCCAAATATAATAGAAAAATACAAATATTTATTTATTGATGAATTTCAAGATATTAATGAAACACAATTTAATATAATAAATGAATTCTATAAAAATGGAACTAAAATATTTTGTGTAGGAGATGATGCACAAAATATTTATTCTTTTAGAGGTTCAAAAATAGAATATATATTAAATTTTGAAAAACATTTTGAAAATAATGAAATATTTAAATTGAATAAAAATTTTAGATCTACTCATGAAATAATAAATTTTGCAAACGCAATTATTCAAAATAATAAAAATCAGATACCTAAAATTATGATATCTGGAAATACAAACGAAACAAGTATAGAAATTTATGAAAAAAAACCATTAATTACATATTATCCTACAAATTATTTACAAATAAATACAATTATAAATGAGATAAAAAATTTACTAAAAAAAGGTGTCCAAGAACATGAAATATGTATTTTAAGTCCTACAAATTATAGTTTATTTTCTTTTGAAGAAAATCTTATTAAAAATGATATTAAAAATGTATATTTAGATAGTAAATCAGATATAAAACCAATCATAAAATATAAACATGTATGTTTATGTACTATTCATAAATCTAAAGGTTTAGAGTGGGATTATGTTTTTATTATAAATATATCTGATTCAAATTTTCCAAAAAATAAAGATGAAAAAGATATAATAGAAAGTAGAAGATTATGTTATGTTGCTGTAACAAGAGCACGTAAAAAATTATATTTAAGTTATACAAAAAATAATACTGAATCTATTCCTTATATTAGTCGTTTTATTAGTGAAATAAATCCTCGTTTATATTTAACTAAAAATATTTATCCGCAATATTTAAAAGGTATATCAAGTATATCAACAAAAATATATGAATATTCTGTAACTAAATTGATAAAAAATTTGGATGGAAATGATTATTTATTTATGAAAGAGAATAGTATAATACCAACATTTAAAATAGAAGATATTAAAATAATAAATATACATAATGAATATGATTATAAAAAATTTATTGAACATGGTGATTTATATTCTGATTTTGGTATATTTATAGAAAAATATATAAAAAGAGAAATTAGTATTTATAAAAAAGATAATGAAATTATAAAAGATAAACATTTAAAACAATATTTAGCAAATATTAAACTTACAAATGATGAATATAATGTTTATAATATTTATAAAAATAATTTTAAAATAAATTTAAAAGAATTAAATAACATGAATGATTTAATTAATCAAGATAATATTCTTCAAATATTAAATAAAAATTGTATAAAAATTAGAGATGAACATTATTTTATAATAAAAAATATTTTAAATAAATTAAAGAAAAATTCTATAAAATATAATATATCAATTGAAAATATACCAATATTTTTAAAAGATTTTATTTCAAATGATTTTGAAAAGCAAATTAATGATGATATAATACTATTTAATAATTTAGATATTCCAAGTATAAATATTTTAGATAAAATATGGAATATATCTAAGTGTAAAAAAGTTTTAGAATACAGAAGAAGATTATTATTTACAGATATAGATATTAAAAATATTCAAGAATATAGTAATATGTTTAATGATATTAGTAATAATTTTATTAAATTTATAGATAAAATTAATATAAAAAATGATATAATATGTGAACAAGAACTACAGTATCAAAAAGTTATTGGAGAATTAGATTTACGAATAGATGATACTATAATAGATTATAAAACATCATCAACAGATAATATTACAATTGATTGGTTTATTCAATTATTATGTTATAAAGTTTTATGTGATAAAAATGGAATATATATAAATAATATAGCAATTTATAATCCATTAAAAGGTAAAATTTATGGAATAGATATATCAAAATGGAATGGTCACGATTTATTAATTAAATATTTATTAGATAAAAGAACAGAATTAGCGTCTTAATGCCTCTAGTAATTTTTTGATTTTATAGTGTTGAGCTTCTATTATTCTATCTTTATTTTTAATCATTTTAATTCTTTTTTGTTCTTTAAGATTCTCTATTTCTTGATTTCGCAATATATTTTGTTTTTCTTCTAAAGATAAATTATTTGATAATCGACTTCTTTCTTTTTCTAAATCATTAATATCTCTAAATTCTTCTCTATTTACAGTATTGGGATCAACTAATCTACTTATAGTATGAGCTAGTTTATAATCAGTAAACTGTAATCCATTTCTATCTCTATTTTCTCCACTATAATCATTAATATTATCTATTCCAAGTTCTGTATAATCAATACAAGTTAAAGGTGCTTGAGGTTGTGGTTCTATGTGTTTAACAATATATTTATTATTTTTATCAATAAAATCTTGTTGTTCAAATAATCTATGAAATTCATCTTTATTATATTTATTAATAGTTGGTTGTTTCGGTAATTTAGATTGTTTTATCCATGTATCATAACCTTTATCAGCAATGTTATTTTTTAGTTTAGTTTTATCAAAAATTTCATTAAACTTATCAATATTGAAACTTGAATTGTTAGTATAAGAAGGATTATTAGTAATAATAGAATTATTATTTGAATTTTTAAAAGAATTATTTATGGATAATTTAGTTTTATTTCTATTTTCATAATCAGTTAATAAAAGTTTATAACATTTTTTTATAATTAATAAAAATTCTTTATTTCCACCCATATTATCAGGATGCATTTTAATAATTAATTCTTTATATTTATTTTGTAACATATCAATAGTAAAATTGTTAGGTAATGAAAAAACATTATATGGATTTATGTCATAATTATCCATTTTAATATTATTAAATATTTTAATATTTTAATATTTTAAATTTTTACGACTGAACTAATTTTTTAACAACTTTTTTAAGAATAATATTATCGTTATTATTATGAGTTATAATTTTAATATTTAATTTAGTATTTTTTGGAGGTCTTCCTCGAGGTTTTTTTTCTTTAATAATGAAAATATCATTATTTTGAATAGAAGAATCTACTTTTGAATTATTCACTTGTTTTTTCTTTGTATCAAAATTTATTTTAATATTTTTATAAAATATTTCAGTATTTTCATCATCTGAACTACTTTCTGAATAAATTTCTTCATAATTTAAATTATTAAAATCCTCATCTTTTATCCAGATTTTATTGTTATTAACATCATTAATTAATTCATAATAAATATTATTGATATTTATTATAGAACCAACTAAATAATTATCAACACATGGTAATGAAACTATAGAAGACATTTTTATTTTAGACCAGTGGAAATTTTAAATGTCCAATTTTCTAAAATCTATATGAAAGGTTTCTATAAAATTAATTACTCCTTTCGATTATTTAATTTTTTCAAATTTTTACAGTTCGTCTATTATATAAATAAAAATATTTATATAATGAATAATATGGAAAATAATAATTTATATGAAATTCTTGGAGTTACTAGAGAAGCAAGTGATGAAGATATTAAAAAAGCTTTTAGAAAAAAAGCAGTTGAATATCATCCTGATAAAACAAATGGAGATAAAGTTAAAGAAGAATTATTTAAAAAAATAAATGATGCTTATTCAATATTAAGTGATCCTAATAAAAAAAAACTATATGATCAATTTGGTGTAATTGATGGAAATGGTCAAAGTCCAAATATTGATTTAAATGATATATTAGGTGGTTTAAGTGGAATGTTTGGTGGTGTTCCTGGTGGTGGATTTCAATTTAGTTTTTCATCTGGAACAGGACAGAATATGGAAGAAGATTTATTATCAAGTATATTTGGTTCAAGAAATCATCAAAAAAAACATTTTAATCGTAATTTTGATATGGTAGAAATACCAATAGATATATGTGATATATATTATGGAAGAACAAAAAAAGTTGAATTTGATGTAGTAGAAAAATGTATAAAATGCGAAGGAACAGGTGCTTTTGATAAAACATTTATTATAAATTGTATTACATGTAATGGTAAGGGAAGAATTAATCAACAATTAAATCCATTTTTTATTCAAACAAGTATATGTCATAGTTGTGGAGGAAAAGGTACAACAATAAAAAATAATAAATTTTGTACAGAATGTAAAGGAAAAAAACATGTTTTTTCAAAAAAACAATTTGATTTAAAATTACCAAAAGGAATAATAAACAATTATGAAATTAAAATGGATAATAAAGGTTCATATGATGAAAATATGAATGAAAATAAAGATCTGATATTTAAATTCAAATATGATATCAATGAACCTTATAAAATAGATGAAAATATGAATGTAATATATCAAGTGGATATTACAATTGAAGATTTACTTGCTGGTTTTGAAAAAAATCTTAAAATATATAATGAAAATGTATTATTAAAATCTTTAAATTATTTTAATCCTAATAATATTATTAAAATAGATGGATTTGGAATACATAATATAAAGAAGAATAAATCTGGCGATTTAATATTTAAATTTAATATTAAATATACAGATAATGATAAATTTGTTAAATATAATGAGGCTTTGAGAAAAATAACAAAAAAACCACCAAGAAATAATAATGTAAATTCGAATGAAAATATTAGAACAATAACTATTGCTTAAATCTTATAGTTCCATCTATCAATTTTTCACCAACAAAAACTGGATGTTCAAGATCAAAAGTGTAAACATTATTGTTTTCATCAACTAAATATTTATTATTTTGATATTCATATTCATATGTTTTTATAATTTCATCTTTTTCCTTTTTTTTTCTACCTCTTTTCTTTTTTTCTATTACAACATTTGTATCATTTTCTTTAGATTTTTTTATTTTTTTACCTTTGTCGACAGTATCTGGTAAATATTTATTAATTAATTCATCTTTATTTAAATTATATGTAGAAGCAATGTCACTTAATATTTCTTTTAAAGAAATTTCTATTTGTTTTAATATATTACTCATTTTCACTTTATAAATTAAATTTAATATTTATCAAATTTTTTATATAATTTTAAATTAATTAATTTTAAAAATCTATATATATTTAAAGAAATCTCAAATATGACTGAAAATTTAAAAAATATATATAATAAAAAAATACAAAACCATCAAGAAAATTCAAAAGAATTATTTAATAATTTAGAAATAGATTATAAATTTTTATCTAAAACAAGTGATTCATATAATCCTTATACAATAAATTATGATAATATACTAAAATACACAGCAGAAAATTCTGATGATAAAACTTATCAAAATTTAGATGGTATTAAAACAAAATGTAAAATTTTAGTAGAAAAATTAAATATAGAATATAATACATTATTGAATAATTATAAAGGAACAAATACATCAGTATTTGATAATGTAAATAAATTAAATAAAAATTACGTTCAATTAGCTGATATTTTTGCAGTATATTATCTATTAAAATTATTTGTTGTATTATATATTCATATTCAAACAAGAATAATTGTTCTAAAATCTAATCAACTTAATTTAAGTAAAAACTCTTGTTCTATATCAGATAATTTAGTAAAATCAAAACAAGATGAAATAAATCAACTTAATAAAATAGTAGAAGATCTAAAAAATAAGAATGAAGATTTATTGCAACAATTAATACAAAAAAATAGTAATTCGAAAAATGTAGTTCAAAAATATAATTCAACAATTCAAGAAATACAAAATGAAAAAAATAATTTAATAAATCAAATTAGATTGAAAGAAGATGAATTAACAGCCAAAAAACAAGAGTTTAACACTAATTCTTCAAATAAAAATATTAAAATTAGTAATCTTTCATCAGAATTAAATAAAATAAATAAAGAATTAGCAGATTTAAAATATAAATTAGAAACTAAAGAAAAAGAGTTCTTAAAATATAGTGAAAATTCAACTTCAAATATATCTAGAAGAGAACAAGAATTTAAAGAATTACGAACTAAATTACTAAATACAGAAATTGATAATAAAAAATTATTAGAAGAAAATGAAAATTTAAAAAAACAAAATTATGATTTAAAAAATTTCTTAAATGATATCTTACCACTTTTATCTAATTTTGCACTAAATAATAATACATAAAATTTTATAGAGTAGATATAGATTTAACAAATTCT
>JACCEA011968282.1_pt1 | contig 14796 bp, 10 predicted proteins | sample 7449851 | NCBI WGS metagenome assembly JACCEA01 (sample SAMN15323453, study PRJNA562643) | freshwater metagenome | isolation source: river surface water | place: USA:Blue River Watershed | collected 2017-08-18 | reverse complement strand
TCCCAGCATCAGGTTCAGCAGGGTAGACTTGCCCGCATTGGGGGCACCGAAAATATTGACAAAGCCCGATTTATAGCTTTCCGACATGATGCAAAATTAGTGCAATAGTTTGGTATGGCTCGCCCCGGCCTGCAGGGTGCGCCTGTATTGTGTATTGGTGGCCTGCCTTAAGGCTATTCTTTATCAAAATTGATGCGCTCCCGCTCTATCACCAGTGGCCGCTTGCGTACCTGTGTATGGATGGCACCTATATACTCGCCAATGATGCCAATGAAGAACAACTGCACCGAAGCAAAGAAGAACACTCCTATCACCAATGGCGCCTGTCCCACCTGGAACCAGTCCCAGTAGATGAGCTTGTATATGAAATAAGCGATAGCCACCATCAGGCTCACTATGGCCGAGAAGAACCCGAAGAAGGCGGCAAGGCGCAGCGGCAACTTGGAGTGATTGGTGAAACCAAGCATGGCCATATCATAGAGCGTAAAGAAGTTGTTCTTGGTTTTGCCGGCTGCTCGTTGCGGCTGTGTATATTCTATCTCGCAGCGCTCAAAACCCAGCTCGGTGATCATACCCCTGAAGTACGGATACGGATCATCCAGCGTTCTCAGTACCGACATGAATTTCTGGTCATACAACCCGAATCCGGTAAAATTTTTCACAGGGCTTTCGCCGCTGTCCGACATCTTGGCAAGCAGGTTGTAGAATACCTTCCTTATCGCAAACATCAGCGGGTTCTCGCGGCTGCGCTTCTTCACGCCTATCACTATCTTGTAGCCCTCCTCCCACTTTTGCAGGAATTGTGTGATCATTTCCGGCGGGTCCTGAAAGTCCGATACGATGGAGACCACCGCATCACCCTTCACCGTCAGCATGCCATAGAACGGAGACCGTATGTGCCCGAAGTTGCGTGCATTCAGTATCACTTTCACATTCGGGTCAGCGGATGCCAGCTCACGCAATATTTTCACTGTGTTGTCGGTTGAGTAGTTGTCTATGAAAACGTGCTCGTAGGTATATTGGGGTAGTCCCGCAAAAATGCCGGCTACCACCTTTGCCAGGTTGGCTACGTTTCCTTCTTCGTTGTAGCAAGGGGTCACTACAGATATGTGTTTCTTTGTCACAGTCGCAATTTATCTGGTATAGAACTCCATTGTGCGTTTCACCGCATCAGCGAGGTTCGTGTGAATATTCAAATTTAATTCTTCCTTCGCTCTTTGCACAGAAGGTACGTAGCGCTGAGCCGGCTGGTTGCTGCGTGGTGTCAGGATCCGCACCTGTGTTTTGCCTGTGGCCGACTGTGCCGCTATCAGCCGCGCCAGTTCTTCTATCGTCACTTCCTCGTCCGATCCCACATTGTATGGTCGCACATTTTCTCCCCGCAGCAATATATGCCACAGCCATATCGTCAGGTCGGCTGCATACAGGTAAGATCGGTAGGGTGTTCCGTCGCCCGCTATCACAATATCCTCGTCCTGCAACAAAGCCTTTATAAAGTTGCCCGCCGCAAAACTGCCGTCCATAGGTATGTAGGGACCTATGAACGCGAAACACCTCGCTATCTTAGACGGTACCCCGTGGTTGTGGTAGTATACGTTGGCCAGTAGTTCTGCCACCCGCTTGCCCTCGCCATAGGCAGCGCCTGCCGAGTATAGGTCGGGTGCGCCCTTGTAGTCTTCGTTTATGTGGGTTATCTCCGGCGGCTGCAAACCATATACCGCGCCCGATCCCGTATGCAGTACCGATGCAGTGCCGCGCTCTTTTGCCAGTTCCAGCACCCGGCGCGTGCCATCTACTATGCTGTCGTATAGCTGTGTGGCCTGCTGCATCTGCCCGTAGCCGCTCATGTCGGTGGCCGCATGGACGATGAGGTCCACAGGTCCCTCCGGCACTTTAAAAGAGGTGATATCCCCCTGCACATACCTGAAACACGCCTTCCCGAATTGCGGATGCGCCGTTACAAATCGTTCAGGGTCCCGGCTCAGCACCAGCATGGTGGCATTCAGCGCCATTGTCTCATTGGCATAGGCAAAGCTCTCCAGCATCCATTTGCCAAAGAAGCCTGTGCCTCCGGTTACAAGAATGGTTTTGCTCCTCAGTTGTTCCCAAACCGATCGGCAATGTGCCGCTATATGTTGCAGGTCTTTTTCCGCTATCAATGGTTGTCAGTTTGGTGGTGTTTGTTTGCCCGGGGCAGCAGGGCGAAAGTACTCATAAAATGCAACGATTACCCCCTCGGTCGGCTACCTGTAAAACAGCCACCGGCACAAGCAACCTATTGTTTTTTATTTATCTTTACCACAGGCAAACCCCGACGAATACATGAAGGTATCCGATTATATAGCTAAATATATAGAAAAAAGAGGCGTTAAGTGTGTTTTTGAGATCACAGGAGGCATGATCACGCATCTCCTCGACTCGTTTCTCCAGCACACCGACGTCCGCATCATAACGGTACATCATGAGCAAGCAGCCGCCTTCGCGGCCGATGCCTGCGGTCGTGTAACAGGTATTCCCGGCGTGGCCATGGCCACCAGCGGCCCCGGCGCCACCAACTTGCTCACCGGTATAGGCAGTTGTTATTTCGACTCTTCTCCTGCCGTGTTCATCACCGGCCAGGTCAACCGCCACGAGCAAAAGGGCGACCGCAATATCCGCCAGTTGGGCTTTCAGGAGACCGATATCGTCTCTATGGCGCAGCACATCACCAAAAAAAGCTACCTCGTGCAGCAGCCCGAGGATATACCCGCCATTCTTAAAGAAGCATTCGAAATAGCAGTAGAAGGTCGCCCTGGTCCGGTCCTCATAGACATACCTATGGACGTGCAGCGTGCCGATATAGATGTGGCCGAACCTGAGTACAGCACTCCTGCCGCGGCATCGGTACCACCCGCACTCGCGGCATCGGTGCAGCAGTTGTCTGCCGCCATCAAAGGGGCTAGAAAGCCCTTGCTCCTTGTGGGCCGTGGCGTGCGTGCCGCATTTGCCATTCCGCAGCTCAATGAATTCATAGAAAAGACCGGCTTGCCTGTGGTTACATCACTGCTTGCTGTTGACGCGATACCATTTGCACATCCGCAGCGGGTAGGTTTCATCGGTGCCTATGGCAACCGCTGGGCCAATATCACCCTGGGCGATTGCGATCTGCTGGTAGTAGTGGGCAGCCGCCTCGATATCCGCCAGACCGGTGCCGATGTGGCTTTCTTCGAGAACCGCACTATCTACCATGTCGACTGCGAAGAGGCCGAGATCAACAACCGCGTCAAAGGTTGTGTTCCCATTATTTCCGATGTCAGGGACTTCCTCAACGCGTTCAATACCTTGTGTGCCGGCGAGCAATACCCGCGCCCCGATGCGTGGTTGCAGCAGATAGCCGCCCTCAAGGCCGAATGGCCCGACATTAAGGAGGTCGTTACCAAGGGCATCAACCCCAACTTCTTTATGCACACCCTGTCGCAGCACTCGGGTGCCACCACCTCCTACACTATAGACGTGGGCGCGCATCAGATGTGGGCGGCACAGTCGCTCGAGCTGGGCGAAGATCAGTTGTTCATCACCTCTGCCGGCATGGGGGCCATGGGCTATGCCCTGCCTGCAGCCGTGGGCACATCCTTTGCCATGGGCGACAAGCCCGTTACCGCCATCATTGGCGACGGCAGCATGCAGCTCAATATTCAGGAGTTGCAGACCATCGTGCGCAACAACCTGCCCATCAAGATCATTGTCATGAACAACCAGAGCCTCGGCATGATCCGTCAGTTCCAGGATTCCTACTTCGGCTCACGCTACCAAAGCACCTGGTGGGGTTATACCGCGCCCGACTTTGCCAAAGTGGCCCTTGCCTACGGCATAGACGCGCGCACCATTGAGCGCGAAGACGAGATAGCCGATGCGGCACAATGGCTGTGGAACGACGACAACGCCAATCGCCCGCAACTATTGCAGGTCATGATAGATCCGCATACCAACACCTACCCCAAAATAGCCTTTGGCAAACCACTCACAGAGATGGAGCCATTCTCCAAGCCTATTGCCATGGAGGGGACTTAGGTCGATAAAGCAAGAATGATAACATCATTGAACAAAGCACTGTAATCCACATGTCAAGAAGTTATCACGTTACGCGGCGCGCATTGCGTGGTAAAACAAGGCAGGAGCTCGATGAAATGGCTGCAGACCCCAATTCTTTGTTGGCGCAGTGGGCAAAGAAAAGCGCTATAAAAAAGGCGGTTGGAAAGAAGCGGAAGTCAAAGAAAAAATAATAGGCCAATGCCTGGAAGGGGCATAATTATTGCTGTTGATTAGTAAAAGCACTTCAGTTCTTTTTATTGATAAGCAAAGTAGAACTATGAAAGCGGTATTGTTTTGTTTCGCAGTTAGTTTGTCGTTGGGATGCAAGCGACCTCCTGTGGAGCCAACTGTGCCGCCAGCGCCCAAAGTTCTTACTCCAAAGGACTCGATAAAGAAAATGGGTGGAACAAGGATTTGGCATGGTTACTTCCATTACTACTATGGTGGTAGTACGCCTCATGATACCACCGGTCCGTTGTCTGGTTCGTTTGCTATAGTTGTGTATAACGACTCATGTATTGGTTTTTCCACCCCATATCAGCCGCCGGTAGCATATTATGATACCCTCTATTATCAGTATTTCAATGATTCCTTTATTCGTTTTTACATGAGTCTTTCTTATCCAAACACAAAAACGGTCGATTATTACTATAAGAAAGACAGTATTGCCTTTGTGCACTGGGTGGGTAGTTCTGGCTATACTTCTTATGAACATTTATTTACTCCGTAGTATTGACTTTCGTGAAGTTGTTTGACCAACTCGTCCTCGTCTGTGACGAGGATGCGGCGGTACCGCGTTTGTAACGCCCCTTCTTTATGTTCTTCTTAATTTGTTTGTTACGTAGTGAGGGCCCCTGAGGGCTATCCTATCTGTTCCGACTAACGGGACGCGAGAAGATTAACGGCCAGATGCACACCATAGTCTATCTGCACAGACTGAAGGCCAAAATATTTCCGGGCGCTGCACTGTATACCTGCTGAAAACCTGTCACGAATAAATTTCAGATCATACCGGAACGGAAGAAAGATTCCAAAGTATGTTTCCTTCTTTTCCCGCATCACATACATGAAACTGTTCCAGGAGGTATTGAAGTACCGTTGCTCCAGATAATAGCTGGTTCCCCATGTCAGCGATGCGCCTACTCCACCTGTAAAGCAATGGTTCCCTATCCTATACTCGGTATTAGCGGCAGCATCTACCATTCTGTAGCCTTTTCTGTAGCGAAGTGCGCCGGGTTCATTAAAATTTCTTGATGACTGCACATACTGTCTTACGAATCGGTAAGAAGTGTAAGGTGCTGGTTCATACAATATCTTATCGAAGAAGGGATGCAAATTCCATTCATTGTAACCCATGTAAACTTTCAATGGTCTTGGTCCGTTATTCAGTGTGTATTCAGCATAGCCACCTAGCTGATTGGCTATGTAGCCGGTGAACATCAAATGGTCGAATGGGGTAATGCCTGCTATTGAAAAGTTGGAAATGGATAAACCAACTGTGGCGGTGTGGGAGATGATTTCCGGCATGCGACTAAGTTTCAGCGTGTCAGCACTTGCTGATGCCCTCTGACTGCAAAGTGCGAAGGCAAACCAAAAAGATAAGGTGCAACGAATGGTTGTTTTCATTAGGGATTTCCAACTGATATTCCGAACTTTAACTGAAGGGCATCAAAGATTCTTATCATCATGAAGTTACGTGTTTTTTTACTTTTGGTTATGGGCTTGAGTGTATCGTCATGCAGGAAGCTAAACAGAGACCCCGTAACCCGCATTGTGTTTGGCACCTACCACAAAACCTGTTCCGGGGATTGTGTAAAACTCTACTGCCTCGATGAGCATAGCCTCAGCTCAGATGAACTGATAACCGAACTTGCGGGTAAGTGGCCCGAGTATTCCGCAACCCGCATTTTGAGCGACGCGAAAAGGAGTGAAGTTGCTGACCTTCTGAATAACATCCCCGGAGAATTGTTGAAGAATGATAACCGAACATTTGGTTGCCCCGACTGTGCGGGACAAGGCGGCATGTACATCGAAACTCAGGTTGAATCAAGAGAGAAGTATCACATCGACCTTGCCAATACAGCAGATCAGTCGCCGGAGGTGATTGCATATAAACAAAGAGTTTTGGAGGCGATGCAAAGAATCAACTGAAGCCCCCCTCGTCCACGTCTGTGACAGCCTGTCCCGATTATTTTGGGAAGGATGCGGCGGTCCGGCGCCTGCCTGCCGTCAGGTAGGTTTTTAACGCCCGTTTCCGCCAAAGAGTTTCTCGTTTATTTCGGTACAGCAGCAACCGCTACCTGGCCAACTGAAGAATCCGTACCGCCCCCCTCACCACCAGGAAAAACACCAATGTGCCTATCACAAGGTCAGGCAGTGCATTTTGCGTTACATACACAACCACCCCGGCAAGTACCACACCAATGTTAGCGATCACATCGTTCGATGTGAAAATGTAACTCGCCTCCATATGTGCTTCCTTGCTCCTGCGTTTGTGTAGCAGATAGAGAGATGCCGCATTACCCGTCAAGGCAAACAAAGACACCACGATCATGGTGGCGTGTCGCGGCACACCCTCATTGGTGGCAAACCGGTGCACCACCTCTGCCAGTCCCGCCAGCGCCAGCGCCAGCTGGAAGTAGCCGCTCAACCTGGCGATGAGTTTCTTGCGGGTCATGGCACCACCTATAGCGGCAAGGCTCATACCATATACAATGGCATCGGCGAGCATATCCAGCGAGTCAGCCACCAGCCCCATAGAGTTGGCCAGCAGACCCGCCGCCATTTCTGCAACAAAAAAAGCAGCATTGATGGCCAGCACCATACGCAGCAGTTTTTTATCGCCTGCATCCGAGTTTTCGCCGGTCAGGTCGTTAGTGGTCTCGGTATGCTCCAGTGTCGACCCGAGCTGCAGCGCAGCAAGCGCGCTGTCAATAATGCTGCTGTCGCCGTCATGATACACAACGATCCGTCGGTCGGGTATGTCAAAATCTATTCTTCTCACCTCCGTAAGCGGCTCCAGTTTCATCCTGATCAGTTGCTCCTCCGACGGGCAATCCATTTTTGTGATCTTGAATGTCGATCGGTTCATGTTTCCCAAAAATAGCAAATGCCTGTAAAGTAATCTTCCGGAAACCGTCCCGCGCCCCCTCCTTATTCCGGTAAGTTCCGAAGGGCATCCGGATCGTAAATTAAACCCGTTCTGTGACCGAAGTCGCCACGATGCCGCTGAATCAAATTTCTGTCATACTACCGAAAACGCACTATCATAGATTTTTCTTCTTTGCCCTATCATAGCCTCCCAATACCTTTACGCCCGCGCGGGTAATTTTATAAGTGCGCATCCCCGTTACCCGACACTTGTAAACCTATTTCAGGATTATTTGACATCGGTGTGAACCAATTTCAGGACGATGCACCCGCCTGCCGTCCAGGCAGGTGTGCAGTTTTTGAGAAGCGAGTGCGCAGAAAGTGGGAAGTATATGCGCAGTTTTTGGGAAGCAAGTGAGAAGTTTTTGCGCAGTTTTCCCGCGAAATATTTACCCGTTCTGTCGTAGATCATTGATTATCAATGACCACCACTCGTGAGGCAGAAAATCAGAAAAATTTCTGCGCAAACACCGCTCTTCGCTCCCCGCTCCCGCTCTCCTTTTTGTTACTTGCACGCTTCTTTGTACTTTGGCACAATATAAAATTTTCATACTGTGTCATCTAAGAAAAGGCAGCAAGTCCCCAAGGCTCCGGCCCCAATGCACGAAGAGGTCGCTACACCCGCCCCGTCTACCCCCGATATCTTTGATAAGCTGGGAAACAAAGCGGTCTATCTGGCGCTGGGTCTGCTGGTACTCATGGCATTCTTTGTATATAAAGACTACCTGCTGTTCCATAACGCCTACTATTTCAAAGACATAGGCAGCGACTCCTACAACTACTCCTACGCCGTTACACATGGCGTAGCCGACTATATGGCCAAACACGGCTGGCCGTCGTGGTCGTGGAGCATGGGCATGGGGCAAAGCATATTCCCCTTCTTCCTCCGCGATCCCTTCGATCTGCTGATGTTCCTTTCCGGCTCCGACAGCATCATCTTCGGCACCGCCTGGAAGGAGTTCTCAAAGATCATCCTCAGCGGAGTGGTGTTCTTTTACTACCTCAGGTATGTTGGTCTCACGGCCTACACCAGTGTCATCGGTAGTTTGTTCTTTTCGTTCTGCGCCTTTATGGTGCTGGGCGGCGGCTGGTTCCTCTTCTCTTTCGAGACGTTCAACCTCGCCGTTTTGTTGCTCGGTTTCGAGATGTTGTTTTCGCGGGGCAAGTGCCTGGTGTTCACCTTCGGCATCTTCCTCATCTTTCTCTCGCAGCCGTTCAATATGTATGTGTACGGACTTTTCCTGGCCGGCTACGCTGTGTTGCGCATGGTTCAGGTGGGTAGTTATGATATGAAGAGCGGCGCGCTGCTGTTTGCCAAGATGGCCGGTGCCGGTGTGTTGGGCATCCTCATAAGCGGCCCCTTCATGCTGGAGAACGTGGTGCAGCTGCTGGAGAGTCCCCGTGGTAGCGGCAATACGTCATATGCAAGCATACTCAAGGCGGCACCTATGTTTGGCACCGTCGATCAGTTTCAACTGGGTACTGCCGTTATGCGCTTCTTCTCCAGCGATCTGCTGGGCGCAGGCAGCAACTTCAAGGGTTGGCAGAATACACTGGAGGCACCGTTGTTCTACTGCGGTATCCCCTGCCTGTTGCTGATGCCGCAGGTGTTCCCCTTCCTGCAAAAGAAGGTGCGCATCTTCTTTATTGCGTTCCTGGCGTTCTGGCTCATGCCTATCGTGTTCCCGTATTTCAGGTATGCTTTCTGGCTGTTCACCGGCGACTATTACCGGGCATATTCAATAGTCGTGGCCATGTTCCTCATGTACTATGCACTCATGGCTCTCGACCTCATCATCAGGCACCGCAAGGTGAATCTCGTGGTGCTGATAGTGACAGTGGTGGTCTTGTTCCTCCTGCTCAACTATCCATTCTTCCCCGATAGGGACGTCATCAACTCGCCGGTGTTCACATTCGTGTGTTTCTTCATAATGGTGTACGGTGGCTTACTGTTCATGCTGGGTAAGAAGGACGGACCGGCCTATATGAAGTACATCTTCCTGGGTGTTGTGGCATTCGAGCTGATCTACATGTCAGGTATCACCGTCAACGACCGCGACCCCATAACCGCCGAGGAGCTGACCGAGAAGAAGGGCTATAATGACTATACCGTCGATGCAATGAAGTTCATACAGGGTTCCGACAAGTCGTTCTACAGGGTGGACAAGAGCTATGCCTCATCGCCGGCCATCCACTACTCGCTGAACGATGCACAGGCGCAGGGTTACTATGGTACCTGTGGCTACAACCCTTTCAATCAGCTCTACTATATCCGCTACCTGCAGCTGGTAGGCGTGTCAGACAGGAAGAGCGAGCTCGATTCACGCTGGGCACGTGGCCTCATGGGGCGCCCCATGCTCGAGTCGGCCAACCGTGTCAAGTACATGCTGGACAAGAACAACGCAGTACCTCTTTGGCGCCTAATAGGCGATTCCATAGCGCAGTTCGGCGATGTGAAGGTGTTCCGCAACAAGCTGCTGCTCCCGTTTGGTTTTACCTACAAGCAGTACATCAAGGAGAGCGTTTACGATGCGTTGAATAACACCCAGAAGGACTTTGTATCGCTGAGTGCCTGTGTGGTGCCGGATGAAGATGTGAGCAAAATAAAGGGCATGACCGAATACCGCCTGCAGGATACCACAGCGCCATCCATGTTCACAATGGACCTGTATGCGCAGCGCATAGCAGACCTCGGCCACGACAGTATGACCGGCACTACCGTCACCGACACCAGGATCACCGGCAACGTGAACCTGCCTGAGGATAAGATGCTCTATCTGTCCGTTCCCTACGACGACGGCTGGACGCTTAAGGTAGATGGAAAGGAACAACCCAAGCAGATCGTTTTCGCCGGTATGACCGGTGTGATGCTCACACGCGGGCAGCACAGTATCGAGATGGTATACGGCCTGCGCTACTTTAACAAAGGGTTATTAATGTCGGTGCTGGGCATAGTATTGTGTGCTGTTGCCTGGTTCCTGACCCGCAAAAAAGGGGAAGAGGTTCCCCGGACTGCCGCCGAATAGGCCTGAAGTCCGTACTTTTGCGCCCATGAGATTTTTGACGTTATTGCTGGCGTGTGTTCTGTGTTCGTTCGCAGGCTATAGTCAGTTGGAAAAGCCGGCCGTGCCCACAGCCAAAGAGCTGGCTGCTGTCAAGGCAGCAGCTGCCAAGGGTAATGCGGATGCCTTGTTTCAGATGGGGCAGTATTATTACTTCGGCACGGGGGTAGCCAAGAACTATGCCACTGCGCAGAAATGGCTTACCAAGAGCGCCGCCAAAAAGAACCCATCTGCCATGCTTTTGCTGGGCGAAATGTACAAGGAAGGCCTTGGCGTTAAGAAGGATTTCAAGCAGTCGCTGGAATGGATGAAGAAGGCCGCTAACGCCGGAAGCTCTGATGCCGCCTATGAATTGGGCGAGATGTACGAAGACGGAAACGGCGTGCCTGTGAATATGCCTGAAGCTGTAAAATGGTACACAGTAGCTGCCGACAAAGGTGATGTGGATGCGATGATCGCATTGGGCTTCTGCTATATGGACGGTCAGGGTATTACTGCAGAACCCAAGCGTGGATCTGACTGGTTTTTAAAAGCAGCCGACAAGGGTGAGCCCGAGGCCATGCGCTACCTGGGCGACTACTACGCGCAGAGCGATCTCGGTAATGACTGCCTTAAGGCCATTGAATGGTACATGAAGGCGGCTGATGCCGGTGACAGTATCTCAGTGAAACCGGTGGGTGTGTTAGTGATGAAGGACGAATGTCCCGGTGTGAACAAGGAAGATGTGGCCGCATGGATGAAACGTCATGCAGGTTACAACAATCCGGATGCTTGTTTTTACATGGGTGGTTTTTATGTGATGGGTGTCGGAGTGAAACGCAATCCGGGCAAGGGTATGGAGATGCTGATAAAGGACCGGGAGCTTACCAATTATACCGGAGCACAGCGCAATTTCTCTACCAATAACCTGTTCACACTCTACAATTCCGGTGAGTTGACGGACGAGCAGAAGCAGCGTTTGCTCGACTGGTTCGAAACGACAGCAAAGCGCACTAACGACGATGAGATGATGGCCGTAGTTGCCAACATTTATACGAACAAGGAGCGCGCTACAAGCAGCGACTATCGAAAGGGTCTGGACTGGGCTATGAAGTCTGCCGAGCTGGGGAATCCGGGAGGTTGTTTTTGGGTGGGGTTCATTTATTACAAGGGTCTCGGCGATATTCGTCAGAATGATACTAAGGCCTTTATGTGGATGCTGAAGGCAGCTCAGAAAGGCGACAAAGACGCAATGGCCTTGTTGAGTGAATTCTACGAATACGGAACAGGCACTGAGCGCAACAAAGACAAGGCTGCAGAGTGGAAGAAGAAGGCTGCAAAAGAAGACTAATACTGATTTTACTAAATAACCAATAGCATGAAAAAGCACATTTCCCTATCAGCACTCACGCTTTTGTGGGTGCTCTCGCTCAACGCCACTGTTCGCCGGGTGTACTTCATTGGTAACAGCTACACCTACACCAACAGTATGCCCACGATGCTGCGCGATCTGGCGGCAGCCAATGGCGATACGCTGATATTTGATATGTCGGCGCCGGGTGGTTACACCTTCCAGCAACATACTACCAATGCCACTACCATAGCGGGTATCTTCGCTCAGTCGTGGGATGTGGTTGTGCTGCAGGAACAAAGTCAGAAGCCATCGTTCTCGCCAACGCAGGTTGCTGCCGAAGTGTATCCATATGCCACCCGTCTGGACAGTTTTATTAACGCCAATGATACCTGCACGGAGACCATGTTCATGATGACATGGGGCCGCAAGAACGGTGACGCCGCTAACTGTCCGTCTTACCCACCTGTCTGTACCTATGCAGGCATGCAGGGCCGGTTACGGGAGAGCTATATGCAGATGGCGCAGGATAACGACGCGTCTGTAGCTCCTGTTGGCGCAGCATGGAAGATGGTGGTAGATAGCTTTCCGACCATTGACCTGTATGTATCCGACGAGTCGCACCCGTCATTGTCGGGTGGGTACCTGCAGGCATGCGTGTTTTATGCTTCCATCTTCAACAAGCGGAGTATGGGTAGTACCTACACCGGCGGTTTGCCTGCCACCACAGTGAGCACGCTCCAGCGCATTGCCGATAAAGTGGTCTTCGACAGCATCACTCAGTGGCAGCAGTACGGTCGTTATCCGCATGCGTCATTTACAAAGGCGCACACCGGTGGGTCGGGTATCACATTCACCAACAAGTCGCAGCGTGCCGGTGGTTATTTATGGTCTTTCGGCGATGCCACTACCGACACAGCGGCTAATCCGTCTCATACCTATGCTGCCGCCGGCACCTATACGGTATCGCTTACTGTTACCAATGCGTGCTTCAGCATCACCATCAAGGACACAGTGCGCATAGGCACCACCACTGACGTTATGCCGGTCTCTGCATCCGCTCCGTCAATTATTGTTTCCGGTGGTCAGTCAGGTCAGGTCACACTTACTTCAGACGTAGGTGCCTATTACAGGGTAGAACTGTATGACCTTGTAGGCAGGGCCGTTACTGTATTGGACCTTACTGCCGGTAAAGCCATTGCTGAGCTGGTGCCCGGTATATACTTCTACAGGGCCTACCGCACCGGTGATGCAAACTGGGCTACCGGTCGTTTCTCTACTTTCTGATAGCGTGTCGGTTATTGGTTTATAGACAATAGGTAAGGCTGCATGTATGTGCCTATTGGGCGCTGTCTGTACCTTTACCGCATGGCCAATAGATTGATCAATGAACAGAGTCCGTATCTTCTTCAGCACGCCTATAATCCGGTGGACTGGTATCCATGGTGCGATGAGGCATTCGAAATAGCAAAGCGAGAACACAAACCCGTGCTGGTTAGCGTTGGCTATGCGGCTTGCCACTGGTGCCATGTTATGGAGCGCGAGAGTTTTGAGGATCCTGCAATTGCAACCTACATGAACGAGCACTTCATCTGCATAAAGGTAGATAGGGAAGAGCATCCTGATGTGGACCATATGTACATGGATGCCGTGCAGGCTATCAGTGGTAGTGGCGGCTGGCCTTTGAACGTATTCGTTACGCCCGACAGGGCCCCGTTCTACGGCGGCACATACTTTCCTCCCCGTCAGGCGTATAATCGTCCCTCGTGGGGGCAACTGCTGCAGCGTATGGACCAAATATGGAACGAGCAGCAGGAAGAGGTGGCGAATCAGGCGGGGCAACTGCTACAGCATCTGCGGCAGGCGTCTATGCGGATGACACCGGCACAGACACCGCTTACCAAAGAATTGTGTACGCAGGTCGCGGACAGTCTTTTGGGCATGGCCGATAAGGAAAAAGGTGGCTTCGGCGCAGCGCCGAAGTTCCCGGGAACAATGGCCATCTGCTACCTGCTGGAACATTACCGGTACACAGGCAATCAGCCATCGCTCGATCAGGCATTGCTCAGTCTGGATAAAATGACAGAAGGGGGTATATACGATCAGCTGGGTGGGGGCTTTGCGCGCTACTCGACCGATGCGGATTGGCTGGCACCGCATTTTGAGAAGATGCTTTATGATAATGCCTTGCTAATCATATCGTTGTGCGATGCCTATTCTGTCACCGGTAATGCGCGGTATAAAGAAGTTATCGAAGAGACCATAGCTTTTGCAGAGCGTGAATTGACAGACGGGACGGGGGGATACTACAGTGCATTGGATGCAGATAGTGAAGGTGTAGAGGGTAAGTTTTACACATGGACTTGGGAGGAATGGATAGCTCATTCCGCTGATGAAAAGGGAGTGGCTGCCATGTACTTTGGCGTGGCTATAGAGGGCAACTGGGAGGAAACAAATATCCTGCACGTAACTACTAAGGCAAGCAGTCTAGCTGAATCGTTCGGAATTACCGAACAGGAAGTATTGCGAATTGTGAATGAGGTAAAAGGTAGCCTGCTGAAGGCTCGTGCCAATAGGGTGCGCCCGCTAACGGATGACAAGAGCCTGCTGGCGTGGAATGCACTCATGAACATCGCGCTGAGTAAGGCTTCGGTGGCATTGAGCAACGATGCGTACAAAGCGCGGGCGGTAGAACATGCCACGTGGATGCTGGATAAATTCGGGTTATCTGACGGCCGCATGCTGCATACGTGGAAGCAAGGTGTCGCGAAGATCACAGCCAAGCTGGATGACTATGCTTACCTGATACAGGCATTGATGCAGTTGCTTTCGCTAACCGGCGATGAGCGATATGGACTGAGAGCAGGCGAACTCTTGAATACGGTTAGTGCTGAATTCGGGCGTGAGGACGGATTTTTCTATTACTCACCTGCCTCTCAAAAAGATATCCCGGTAAGGAAAGTGGACCTTTATGACGGTGCGATGCCTTCGGCAAATGCGGTGATGGCGCACAACCTGTGGCTATGTGGGATGTGCCTCGAAAACAGTGAGTGGGTAGAGCGAAGCGAGGTCATGGTTAGGGCGATGGCTGTAACTGCCAGCAGGTACGCCTATTCGTTCAGTTACTGGGCAATGCTGGCGCAGCGCAGCGTAGCAGGCATGAAGACCCTTGTGTGCGCGGGG
>JACCEA011681324.1_pt1 | contig 14800 bp, 16 predicted proteins | sample 7449851 | NCBI WGS metagenome assembly JACCEA01 (sample SAMN15323453, study PRJNA562643) | freshwater metagenome | isolation source: river surface water | place: USA:Blue River Watershed | collected 2017-08-18 | reverse complement strand
GTGCGGGTGGTGGTTCAGCGGGTGGTGGTTCAGCGGGTGGTGGTCCTGTGGGCGGTGGGGCGGGTGGTGGTTCAGCGGGTGGTGGTCCTGTGGGCGGTGGTGCGGGTGGTGGTTCAGCGGGTGGTGGTGCGGCGGGTGGTGGTGGTCGTGCGTTTGAGAGGTTACATTGTTTGTTTTTTGAAGTCCAGCGGCATAACAGTGCCGGTGTTGCTACCGATCCGCCACGAACGCCGCAGGAAATTGAAAACCGCAGAGATCGTTTCATACTCCCTCTCTTGGAAACCCTGTATGGCGCGAGTGTTCCGCAGGAGCAACGTGATGCGGGTGAACAGTCTGACGAGATCTTTCATTATCGGTACTTTCAGGACGGGCAATTGCCGATATTCCATCGGTCATTCGTAGATCCAAAACGGATTACATTCAACAAATTGGCTGAATTGTATCGGAACGCGCCCGTGAAGACGGACGAGATGAAAGTTTTATATGCGCTTTTAAAGCTTCTTGCGTATCACGGAGGACTCCTATTTCCGGACATGTCTCATGATTTTAGCCAAATTACACCTGGTGTGGACCAGACTGCATACCTTGCAAATTTGAATGTTTGCAAAGACAAGGTGTCCTTGGATTATTTGACGACGACCATCGCGAAAGTATTTCAGTTTGGCGGGTACGTTTGGGTCATGGCGAGTAGTGCAGATCGGGCGGACAACGAGCACAAAATTCGTATTCATCAGGTTTCCATTGTGCAACATCGCGAAGAGCAGCCTTGTGTAGGTGGTGGCACGTTCACTGCGTCTCCGTTTGTAGCCCCAGTGTTCGTAAATGGTATGAGTCAGCCTGGATCCGTGTTTGCGTCTGGTGTGGGTCTGCCGCAATACCGCGAGCGGCAATGCATGCGCGCACAGTACATTCTGCATGTAATATGTAACAATCTTCATGCGGATCGTCGGCATATCGTGACACGCGCAGGAACGTCCTTGCGTTTGCTTGATGTGTACGCGAAAGCAATGGATGTTCCGGAAGTGACGTTAGAAGCTCTTTTTTCTTGTCTTTCGCGTGACGCAGTCGACTTTGAAATGCGTATCGATGAGTACAGCGATCTCGACGATCCAAATCGACGCACAAATCCTCCGACTTTCAATGTCGGCGAGCGTGTTCGGATTGCGAATCTGATGTTTATTCCCATAGATACGTACGTAAAGGACACGGCGACGGGTGACACCATGTACACCGTCACATCCTACGATCGAGGACGACGAATGTACACTCTTGCTCAGGTTGATTTCGACGGAAACATCATTCGCAGCAAGCCTTTTATTGAACGACAACGGGGCACGATAAGACTCCCGTCTCTTTCGTATCGCGTAATGTCGCACTCGGCTGCGCATAATACGTACGAAGTGCAGAGGATTGACGATGAAATGTCACTGAAGGGGAATCGCATTCGCGTGCATCGCGACGAGATTGCGTATTTTCCAGGATGTCCCCGACGATTTGATGACACCGCATTTCTGCACGAGTACTACTACGTCAATGGATTTGATCTGGAAGAATCAAGTAGTATTTACGGCACGGCAATCCTACCCGACACGCGCACGGGTCGAACGGTTCGTTACGTTTTAGAGGCGATTCGGTATGATGCGGGTGCGAAATACCACCCAATGTCTGTTGGAAACTATCATCCCGATGACACGATTGGACGCAAGCTAGTTATCAACCGTCGAGTTACCCCGCGGTTCGATCTCGGTCACGGAACAACTGTCAACACGCATTTAGACAGTGTATATGTAGATACCATATATTCCACCGGACGACTAATCTACATGATTCGGAAGGTAACGGGCCGTCTTGACACCGTCGTAGACGCACATCACCCGCTGTACCACCTGGGCGCCATTGCCCCTTCTGCTGTACTTGGCCAAGCTCCAGTTTTTCACATTGGAATCGTGTCGTTCGATCCACCGGCACCACCCGTGGTTCCTGTGGCGGTTCCTGCGGCGGTTCCTGCGGCGGTTCCTGTGGCGGTTCCTGCGGCGGTTCCTGTGGCTCCACGGGGCCCGTTGGAATTTGCCACTGGAGTTATCACGGCCCCTCCGGGCACGACGGAGTACATGAAGCAGGCCAGTGGAATTCGATTCGATTCGCCTTCGTCGGTGCTTATGGACGCAACAACAAAGCGTCACATCGAAAAGCATTTTGATCAGTTTATCAACACACTGCTGCGATTTTTGTCGAGCCGAACTCCGACTCCATCGGCGATTTTGAATCATTTGTCGCGCGAGTACTCGCGAAGCATTCAACATCTGAATGGTGTCACATTGCCCTACGCATCCGGTCGGCGCGTCATGAATATGCGGAACATGTATCTGGACTTTTTCGAAAATGTGTTGCGTACGATACACGCGGGTGTACAATTCAATACGATTACTAAGAATGCCGCGGTCGATTGTGTGGTCAGGTACTTGAAAAAATACGGCGTGATTTATTAATGAATGTTCACACCACATGATGGTAGATCAGAATTACGACGATCAGCATGATCATCTTTCGAACGAAACTTACGACTTGGATCTTGGTGACGTTGTCGTTCGTGGGGTCGTTGTCGGGGAGCAGGATGTCGAACCGGCTGAAAATGCGATCCGGGAGGATCCACTGCATGAACGGATCGAACACGGTCATGATAAACGTTGCCATGAACTGCATACCAATAATTGTCGCAAAGGCGGTGGGGTTGTGGAACAGCGTGTCATTGATGGAGCTCATGAGCCCCTTCCGTTGCGTCGCCATGTTGAGAACCTTTCTGTTTTTACAAATCAAAGGACACAAATTGTTATGGACGTTCCTCCGGTGTCCGTCGTGTACCCCGACGTCTTCGAACGGCCCCCTGCGACACGCGCACAAATTGAGGAAATTCTTCACCCGTGGATCCCACGGGATCTGACGCTCTACTGGGCAGCATTCACACATCCGTCGGTGCACGCGATTCTTCCCGAGTATACCGACGAGCGCGTTCATCCGTGGTATCGCACGGGCCACCGCGTCTTCGGCCTCAACTACGAGAAGCTCGAGTTCCTGGGCGACTCGGTGATTCACATGAGTCTGGCGGCGATTCTGATCCGCATGTACCCGGACAAGAACGAGGGTTTTCTGTCGCGCGTGCGCATCAACATCGAGCGCAAGACGGGGCTTGCAGAGCTCGCGCGTCGGCTCGGACTCGACCGGCTTGTGAAGGGTCACCCGGAGCTCAAGATGAGCGACGCGGTGCTCGAAAATGTCTTCGAAGGATTCGTCGGTGCGTTCTTCGAAGACCAACAGCTTCATATTTACAACGGGTTGCAGTGCTGTCACGAGTTTCTCTTGCGAACGCTTCGGACGCGCTTTGAAAACATCCACGACATGCGCGTCGATGACAACTTCAAGGACACCGTTCTTCGCCTCATGGACCGCAAGGTGTTCGAGTCGATCGATTTCGAGTATTCCTACGAGAACCGGATGCACTCGGTGGTGCTCGTGTGCTCGTACGTTCCCCGACGGATCGAGTTCGTGCAGGAGAATTCGTACACACAGCCGGACCTTGCGGCTGTGATGACGTCCATTCCGGTGCTCGGAGCGCGCACGATTCGCACGAACGCGCGCGGACGCAACAAACCCGAGGCAGAGCAACAGGCGTGCAAGGAGCTCATGGAAAAACTTCGGATTCGGATGCGTCGTTTGTAAGAAGAGCGTTTTGGATCCTCCAGACAATGTCGACTTTTGTCGGATCGAAGTCGCGCACCGAAACGATGACCGTGTCTCCCGCGCGAACCATCATACGCCCGCGCAAGACGCCGCGGACTTTTCCGATGCGTGTGGTTCCGTCGGAGCACGCACATTCGAAGCGACAGTCGCCGAGAACTTTGGAGACGCGCGCATACATTTCACCGTCTTGTGGGACACGTCCGTGGTCGTACGGAAGCGGTGGGGGTCGTCGGGGTCCCATTTTACTTTGTTTTTAATCTGTTACATATTTTTCGCAACGTGTGCTGCTGTTATTGAGAGGGGTGCAAATAAAATTCTTGGCGCTGTATTAAAAACAAATGTCACAAGACGACGATGACTCATTTGTCGACCCCCAAGACCCTGAATGGGCTGCTAGATTGGATAAAATAGCTGCAGCACGACGTGTATTGTACATGAAACGCGCGCGTGAACGCTTGCGTGAATCTGAACATGACCGTGCTGCTGCCGCTGCTACTGAAGCTGCTGCTGTTACTGCTGAAGCTGCTGCAGCCGAAGCTGCTGGGGATAATGGTGTTATTACGGGCATATCACGTTATCGGTTGGAGCCATCTCATCCGGGTGAGATGCATTTCAGAACTGAGGAGCCGATCCCCTTGCTGACAGAAGTTAAATATGCGGGCGATACTTTTGTTGTCGTGGGAATGAACGTGCCATCGGAGGCACATTCGCTTCAAGAAGTCACGTATACGATTTCGAAAAATCCAAAGAACATATCGGTCCCCACCGGTAGCATGGCATGGGTTTCCGAGCATGATATGTTTGCCTCGGATAAACGATATGCCGAAGAGTCCAAGGGACGCCAACTCGGTGATTCGGACACGCTCCAGGCCTTTTACGCCGAGGGTGAAGTAATTCAATTCGTACATGAACATCCCGCTGTTGTGTTGAGTCCTTTGTGGATTGGAGGTTTTCGTGTAGGTGAGATCGATGAAAGACGGTGGAAACCATTGATTAGCTCTCTCCAGAAGAAAGACGTAGATACAATACATTTTACATATCTTGTACGTTTCATACCAGAGCCCGGACAAGAACCCGGACGAAAAATTCAACGCATCGCAATGCCAGCACCAATGCCAGCGGCAGCGGCAGCGGCAGCGGCAAGTCGTCCGGTCCCCCGCAGACCGGAGGGATCGACTCGTCCGATTCCCCACATGGCAAGACCGGTCGAAGGGAAGGTGGTAATGGCAGCAGCAGCGGAGTCAGAATCGGAATCGGAATCTGGAAAACGTGACGGATATACTTCAACCGGAACCCTGTTAGACGATGATTCCGAAACGGGAACTGTCCAAGACGATGGTTCTTCATTTTTTGGCCGATTTGCGCGTGAATACATGCGGCGCAAACGTGTGAGTCTACAATATGCGTTTGGAAAGTACAAGTTGGCCATGATGAAAATGAAAATGAATATGCGGAAATAAATGATTAATCTTCCAAGAACGAATTGCAGAATTCTGTGATGCTCATATTGTCGATGAACTTTTTGATGGCGTGCGTGTTTCCATCGACGATAGTAACGATTTCGATTTCGAACGATTCCGTAGAATACACAAGTTTATTCACATCGAGTTTCAGACATCTCGCGTCGGTGTCGACAAATAATTCATCCGAACTCTTGATTTTCCGACGAAGAACCGGACTCTCCGACGAAGTCACGTCGGGATGCACGTCGAGTTTCGTGAGCAAAAGATCGCGCAGTTCCACAAAAAACGCGTGCGACTCGCACTTGGTCGACCACGTTTTCGTAAGAAGCGAGGAGTCACGCGCGAACTCGATGGGAAGGATCATTTGTAATTTTTCTTTACTCGAATAGAAAACACAAAATGTCAAATCGCGTCCGCGCCGAGATTTACGGGAGGGTTGCCTTGATGACCTGTGCAGTGGTGTGGTGGGGAATGCTCACGTGGTACATGGTGCAGGCGCGCGTACCAAGTGTGCTTCTATTCGGCCACTTGTGTCTGGGGTTGGTCGTGTTTTACTTTGTTGCAAAGCGCGACTTTTACCTGTACTTCCTCGGGGAAGTCGCGTTTCCGTGCGAGTCTCTGATGGAGAAAACGCCCGAAAACGCAGAGTTTACTGTTCACGTCCAAGGGCTTCCTCCGAACGTCAACGTCGTCTACTGGGCCGCAGAACCCGACACGACCGTGGACGTCGCACAGGACCCGTGGATGGCGTACAAGAAGTTTGCAAACGCCGGCGTGACCCGCTCGAACCCCGACGGCTCCGCGGATTTGTCCGTGCGCAACCCCGTGGCGTACAAGGCGGGCGGACGCGAGCTCCCGCGGCACGTCCACTTCCGCTTCTGTACCGACAGCGGATTCATGAGTCGTGTGGAAACCGTGGAGGTGTGAGAGTCTCTCTTGTCGTATAGCGGTTAGTACGCCTGACTTTGAATCAGGCAACCCGAGTTCGAATCTCGGCGAGAGAATCGCTTTTTGGCCGTCTGGGTTGCGTTTGATAATATATGAAAGCATAAACAAAATCAAAATGATTACCGTGTGGAACGCGTACCAGCCCAACTTCAACCCGAGTGATGCCATCCGTCGTCGCACGAATCCGTTGTATGACGTCCCGTTGACAAACGGCCAACGTGCGATGTTTTACAGGCAAACTATTTCCGACTCGAATCGGAACTCGTACGAGTTCTTGTTCTCGGAGCGTCCGGTGGTGGCGGAATATTCAAGTGTAACAGTGTATCGGGGTTGATGATCTTGAACTCGAATGATATCTTTTTGGTTATTTCGGGCATTTTATTATTTCTTTTGAGATTTTCAACACGTAAAATAGCAGCACGCAAGAACTTCGTCGTCTCCTTGGATTTCCGTCGGTGTACCCGTGGGTTCGACCGGGTCGTAGTTGTGAAAACGAACTCCGTAGAGATTTTTTGTGCGCAGTTGCTCCGACACAAACCGTGGAATCCGGTTGCGGTGTTCATCCAAAAATATCATTTGGCCATGGAACCCTTTCAACCATGAGTACACTTCGTTTTTCGTGACGGCCCCTTCGTACTTGAAATGTCGGACGAACAAAATCAAATGGTCCATGTGTTCATGCACGGGCATTTTGAGAAGCTTGTGTGCGGAAAGTTTCATCACGGTTCCCCTTGGAAAAGCTAGAAACACGGACGTGTCGTCTGGAACAACTTTAACGTACAGAGATCCGGGCCCATACAACCACATGAACGTGTCTCCGTTGTATACATAAAACGAATCTTTGCGTGCATCAAATGTGCGCAAAAATTCGGGAAGGTCTTCTTGTTGAACCCGAGAAATCGTTGGAATTGACATTCTTTTATGATTTTATTAATGAACAATCCACTTGTTTTTGCACTCGGCGCACTTGAAGAGCTGCGTCATGGCCTCGTCACCGCTGCGGAGCTGACGGAGATGCAGGAGAACGCGGTTGGACCCGCACTTCTTGCACTTGTGCTCGCCTGGCTGCACGGACTTGAGCTCGGCGTCGTCGTCCTGCACCGCGAACGCCGCGTCGAGCATCGCGATTCTCTCCGCTACAGGAACGTCCCAGTAGGGGTCGCAGTGCCAGTTGGCGGGAATCGGAGTGTCCGGATGGGTCCGTTTGAAGCGCATGAGATCTGCCATGATCGCGCAAAAGTAAGAGGTGTCGTTCTGGGACTTCTGAAGCGCCTTTTCGAAGACGTCTCTTCCGACGAGTCCCACGGCGGCCTCCTGGAGCTCGACGGAAACGGGAATAGATTCGTTAGAATCCAGGAGGAGGTCGCACACGGATCGACCGCGTGCCTTGGCGGACGTCGGTGCAAGCGCGGGCCCGGCGGAAATCCACGTCGCTGCAACCGAGGGAACCGCGGGGGGTGTTGGTACTGCGGCCACTGCAGCCGCTGCAGTCGCAGTTCCCTTTTTTCTTCCGCGCGTCTTTCTTGTCGGTTCAGTGGACATCTCGCGTTTTTATGGGATTCTCGTCGGAGTTTCGAAGGGCGTCTGTGGGACCCCCGGGGTTGTAAGAATCTCGTAGTTTTGCGGGCGACTACGCGGACGGAATATACATGAACACGCTTCCGTTTTTACGGATGGAGTAGTTTGCATGGGGCGGCACGTTCTCATCGGATGTGTTCATGAGCATGACGACGGGGCGCGTCGGCTGCTGCGACGCCATGAGATTCTGAATTCCGGGTTGGTTGAGTTCATCGACCGAGTGTGCGACGACGATGCTCACCTGGTTCTCGAACGACTCGTCGGAAGCGTCGTGAATGTGTCCGGTAACGGTGGTGCTGCTGAAGTCGACGGTTTTTCCGACGGCGTCCGTTCCGGGGACGTACAGAGTGCGCACGAGCTCCGTGTATGAAAACGTGTCGTTTGTGTTCGTGGGCGGTTGTTGGGTGTTGTTCGTTTTCGACGACATGACGCTCACCGCGACGAAAAGAGCGATCAACCCGATAAAAATGAGGAAGTTGCGGTTTTTGCTGAAGAACGACTCTTCTTTCAGAACGGCCGCTGCGTTCTGAATCGACGCCGCGGTGACGGCACCGTGTTTCTGCACGGACGTGGCCGACGAGCTCGAACGGCTGCTGACGTTGCTCTTGACCGAGCCGGACGACTTACTCGAGGCGGATGTGATTTCTTCCATGCTTTTTTCATACACGGTCCTGAATTTCCCATCCGTTTCTGAACGAACGTCTCACCGTGGGAAATCTAGGAGAATCTTGTGGCCCGAGGGGGGTGTGTGCGTATTTGTGGGGCAGTACTAAAGAACATCACGAAACAAAGGGGATGCTCGTCCCATCGACGTGGGAGCACACGACTGCCTTTGTGCAGAAGATGTACGAGCATTTTTTCAAGGATCTTCTCAAGACCCCGTCGGCTTTTTGGGGCGCGAGCGTTGTGCAGATGCAAACGCCGGACGTGGCCGAGGTGCTCGACGGGAAGCACCTCGCGACCCTGAAGGTCGACGGGGAGCGCCAGCTCCTCGTGCTCTTTGTGGAGAAGACGCTTGCGGTCCGTGCGTTTGTGCTGTGCCGCAACGGTCAAGTCATGGACGTTGTGGCGCCGGGCTTTGTCGAGCTTGCCCCATCGAGCTCCATGCGGCCCGGGCAGTTTACGATCCTCGACACGGAGTACTACGCGGCGGACGGCATGTGGCTTGCGTTTGACTGCATCATGTACGCGTCGATGCGCACGTTCCACTACGACTTCACGAAGCGCATCGAGCACGTGAAGCGAACGGTCACGTCGGACTTTGTGTGTCCGTACGTGTTCGTCAAGCCCTACTTCGAGGTCGAGCGCCGTGCCGACTTCACCGCGAGCATCACACGGCGCACGTCGGAGGCCATTGGGCTCGACTTTCGGGCCGACGGGATCGTGTTCCAGCCCAAGGCGGGGCCGTACAGCGTTGGCGGCAACATGAACCTCGCAACGGGCCGCGGGCTCAAGTGGAAGCCGGAGTGCACGCTGGACCTGATTCCGGTGCCGATGACGATCCAGGATCTGATTCCGTTGATTCCGGGGGGGAAGATGACCCGTCGGATCGCGTGGGACCGCATGATCCGTCCTGCGAGTTTTTTCGCGGGTTCGAGCAAGACGGTGGTGCGCAGTCTGTTTGACGGGGTGGAGGCGTTCAAGGTGCCGCCGACCCTGCACAAGCTCAAGTGCGTGTCGGACTTTACGTGCGGCGCGCAGCCGGTCTTCCAGGTGATTGAGCTCGACGGCGTTCCGGTGTGTGCGGATCTTTCTCCGGAGAGCGCGGGGTCGGTGTACGAGTTCCGTTTCAACGCGGATCTGGTGCCGGAGGTGGCGCTGCACCGCAAGGACAAGGCGTTGCACCAGGCGAACAAGGCGCGCACGGTGGCGGGTGTGTTTTGGCAGGCGCGCAATGGCGCGGATCTGGACGTGTTGCTCACGGACCCGTCGAAGATCGCGGGGCGCGTGGAGATTCCGGCGGTGACGACGATGTCGGACGTCGAGAACCGCCAGCGCCGTGTGGACTTCCGCGGATTCGTCCAGCAGCTGTCGCACGACTTCGTCGAGAACGAGTTCAAGCTCGTGCAGACGAAGCGTCCGCGCGCGGGGATGATCTTCCCGGGGAAGCAGGAGCCCTGTGTCACGAACGCGCCGTTCGTGGACGTTTTGCACTTTGACCGCATCAAGAACCTCTTTGTGGAGCGCACGGGGCACGAGCCCAAGGTCGTGACGACGATCGACTTCATCGTGGACTCGAACCTGCGCGTGACGTTCAACGAGCGCGTCGAGCAGACACGCACGGGCAAGCCGATTTGCTTCTACGAGACGTCGTCGTTCGACGCGATGCGCAAAATGTCCGCGGGCGCGTCGTACGTGCTCGACATGCCGGCGGTGGAGCAAAAATCGGGGTACGTGTTCCGTCTGGACTCGCGCAGCGAGCGCCTGGAGCCCTGGAGCGGCGCGGCGGACTTTGTGCCGGACAATCCTGCGTATTACGAGTTCCTGAAGGGAATCACCGAGAAACAGAAGAAGCGCGGGGCCGTGCAGGCGTACCACGGCTTTCGTCTGGTGGACAAGTACGAGTTCGAGCCGGAGACGTGTCGCGGCGTCAAGGTCGACGAGCTCCGGCGGATGTCACAGGAGACGGTGCAGGTCGGCGAGTCGGTGCAGGCCCGGTTTCGCAACTTCGAAAAGTTCCACGACGCGGAGGTCACGTCGGTGAACAAGGACGGCACCGTGAACCTCAAGTTCAAGTACAATGTGCGCCAGTCCTCGCACACGCGCCAGGACCTGATCCCGATCATCGTCGACGCGTGTCCCGACAAGCCCACGGTGCTCCGTGTGAAGAAGCGGCAGACGTTCAACTTCCGCGGGTTCCGTGTGGACCTGACGCGCACCAAGACCATTCACAACTTCAAGTCCACGGACCGGCGCCGACTGTGGCACATGGTGCAGCGCTGCGACAACTGTGAGGTCGAGGTGGAGCTCAATCGGCACATTGACGGGCACGTGCCGGACCTCGAGCGGGCGCTGGTGGACATCTTCGGCGCCATGAACCTGTCGGAGAACAGCTTCCTGTTCGACTGCGCCAACGTCACCGCGGCGAAATCGGAAATCCTCCAGACGACGCTCGCACGGCTCGCCACGTTCATCCACGGCGAGGACATTGCGGACGTCGACCCCGTGTTCCTCCGTGCGATTCGCGGTGTGTCGAGGATCGTGCGCGAGTCCGATTTCCACGCCATGTTCGACGCGGTCGCCGACGAGGCGCTGGGCCCCGCGGAGCCGCTGGCCGCGCCCGTGCCACCCGTGCCCGCGGGCGTGGACCTTGTGTTCGCGCGGAATCCGTGGGTCGAGCGCGACGCCATCCACATCACCGACTACTACTCCCGCCGTGTGTTCGCGGGGGTGTGCAAGGGCCCGAACGCGGACTTTTGGACGCGCGGACTGCTGCTGCACACGATTGGCAACAATCCGTGCTGGAAGGATCCGGAGGCGTTTCGCGAGCTCTGTCGGCGCGTGCGGGGCATGGAGGTGCTGCTGACGGTGGACGTCGAGGACGTGACGGGGCCCTGGCGCGACGCGTTGGCGGGTGCGGCGACGTTCGAGTCCGTGGCCGATTTCCACAGGTTCTTTGCGTCGAGCATGTTCTTTGGGGCGTCGGTGTCCGAGGCGCTCACGCGCGTTCCGCGGGCCGCATGGGACCCGCAGGAGATCGCACTGGTCTGGAACGACATCCTGGACTTTGCGCACCGGTTCGCGAACAGTCTGTTCTTCGAGCGGAACTCATCGGAGATGTGGTTGTCGTCGGACCGCGACGTCAACTACTTCCTCGTAAACGTGGCCTTTGCGAAGCTCGGCGTGCTCATGGGCGCCATTGGCTACGCACGGACCTCTGCGCCCCCGACGTGTCCGTGCGACATCACCACGAACCTCTTTGCGCTCCCGACGGAGCGGTGCAAGTACGCGCGGCGCGGGAAGGACAGCGTGCCGATCGAGGCGGCGCGCTTTGCGGGGCTTTGTGTGTCTCGCGAGCTCTTCTAGGGCCTACGCCGAGCTCTCGGCCACTTCGGCGCCACCGTCCATGATCCGGCTTCCGCGGGATGCCGTCCGCGTCAGCTTCGCGTTCCCGCGGGTCTTCTTTTCGATTGCCTGATAAATCCTTGAAATGGCCTTGTCTGCCTTGCGACTCACGTGTTTGTGTACAAATTCCAGAACCTTTGGAAAATTTGCGCTCTCAAAGTCCGTCTTGATCTCGGGGTACAAGCCTTTGCGCAGCGCAATTTTCAGAAGAGCCTTGTGGCAATCCGTAAGTTCCTCGAACGAGCTCTTGCGCGACGTGCGGGTCCTACTGGACGATTTGCTCGATTTGCTCGGCTTGGTTGTCGACTTGTTTGTCGACTTGGTTGTCTTCGACTTGGTCGTCTTCGACTTGGTCTTTGACTTTTTGTGTTTGGACGACTTTCTAGCTTTCGAGAGGGCTTCCATGATTTTTAGGTTTTAGGAAATCGCACGGGTAACATTTGAGGACATCAGAACGCAGAAGTGTACACGGCCATTTTTCGTTCGATCGCGTCGGACTCCAAGACGCCCGCGTACGTTTTACGCGCTTCGTTCTGGAACTCGGCGGACATCATGTCTGTCAGCTTCTCCGACGCACCGCTTTCGTAGTCCGCACGATCCGTGGGAGACGCCTTGTCGAGCACATGGGCACGCACGCGCGCGGCGAGGTTCGCAAACTCCTGGTCGAGCGCCCACTCCGGCACGATCTTCTGCGTGGTGCCGGAACCCAGCGCGTCCACTCCGTCGAAGACGCTGAGGATCCGCACGATTCTTCCGGTGCTGCACACGACCTGACCGCGCTCGACGGCGGACTCGAGTTGTCGCGCGAGGATTTCCATGAGGTTCGCGCGAAGATCCGCATCGGGGTTCGACTGGATCTTGGAGACGACCGCGCGGAACACGTCTGTGTCGGACGCGTCGTAGCGCGCGTGTGTGTCGAGGGTGAACCGACGGAGCACGCGGTTGATTTGGGAGACGTCCACCTTGAACTTGGCCGACGCCTCGAACAGGAGATCGACCGCCTCCTTGTAGGTGAGCTGTGGGACCTTTTGGCATTCCTTGAGGACCGCGGCGGCGCACGACCCGACCGTGCTGCTGTGCACGTTTTGCGTGTCGTCGTTGATCTGCACCTGAGCGCGCGCGGCTTCGCGGATGTTGTCCAGGAGAACCTCTTGTGGAACGTCGGGGAAATCCTCGGGGACCTCCACGATTCGTGCGGGCTGCAGCACTCCGTACTGCCACTCGCGGAGCGGCTGGACAAGTTGGTGCTCGGCGCGATGCACGTGTGCGGGCGCGTGGAGTTGCTGGAGGTCTTCGAAGCGGATGAGGATCCGTGCGAGGTCGAAGTGGAAGTCGGTGGGGAGCGAAATCGCGCCGTCGACGACGTCGGTGTCGTGGCGGTTGCCGGACGCGAAAACCTGCACGATGTCGTCGTAGTTTTGCTGCGCGGTCTGGAGGACGTGGTCGGGAAACTTTTCGCGGTTGTCGAGGATCACGCGGTACAATTTGCACGCAGTGAGCTTGTCGGGGTTCACGGAAGCGTGGATGCCGTTCCTGTACAGCTCCGCGACCATGAGCACCGCCACCGCGGACCGTTCGTTCTCGATCGCCGCCCGCAGGAGCTCAAACGCCTGCGCGCCGTTGCCACGACGAAGCGCGTCGCGCGCACGGGCCTCGAACGATACGGGCGCTTCTTGAGATTGAACTTGTTCATCCGGGAGCGTGTACACGAAAAACACGGGCTCTTTGGGTCGATTTCGGTGCAGGTTCCACAAATAGAGTAGAATTCCCAGGGCCAGCCCCACGACCACGGCCCAGACACGCGTGTCGAACTTCAACTTGGGGAGCTTGAGGCGGTGGGAAAGAGTCTGCAAAAAATCGAATCGCATTTGTTTTGCAGAGTCTCCACACATTTTTTTTAGTTAACATTCGGTGCAAATGCATTTAAAAAGCGGAGACGACTTGAATGGAAACGGTTGTGGACCTCTTGTTTCAGACGGGGACATTGCGTCCCGCCGAGTGTACGAACGGCGCGCGCGTGAGTCGCGCGTGGAAGTCGACGGTTTCCAAGCATTTGCGCGGGCGGCCGTTTGAGTCCATCCAGACGTGCGTGCAAGACCACGGCTACTACTTGGATTCTGTGGAAGCATTCAAGGAAGCCGTGAATCTCGGGTATTGTGCATATCAAATGACGCTTCACGGGATCATTCGCAACCACTGCTGTGTCGACGTGTTGAAGTACTGCGTGCACGATCTTCGGATCAGCATTCTTCCGGGCGCGGTTGTCGAGGCGATGCGCAACAAGAATCCGGCGTATCTCCGCGTCTTGAAAGAAGCCACAGACCCGGCAGTGCTGCGTGAAGCCTACCAGTGGATTGTCGAGGAACGTGTAGCAATTCACCAACCCCTGGAGCTCTTGTTGACACAATAATGTGATATGCATTGCCCACCAAGTCGTAGTATATGTCGTTCGTATAAACCCCCTGGATATTGAGGTATTTCTGATGAACGCCCCAGTGAAGAAACGAGACGTCTATGACACCGCGCATTTTCACGTTTTGTTTTATTACAAAGACTCGATAATCGTGTCAATGGCCTCCGTGTAGTCCTCGAGGGACACGTCGGCGTGCATGGCCACACGCTCCGCAAAGTTCACCAGCGTCACACTCAACTCGACGCCGTCGACGGCCAACGTCCACCGGAGCTCCCCGATGAACGTCGCGAGCTCCATCGGCTCCAGCAGCTCGAAGATCCCCTCGATGTTGAAGAGATCCACACCGTTCCCGCGCGTGTACTGCAGGTACTCGGCGACTGTGAACGCACAATCGTACGTGCTCACGTCGCCGCGGAAAAACGCGTCAATCTCCGCCTGGACATTCAGGTCGTCGTGCGATGGCGCGGTGGTGTCGCACGAATCAATAAACGCCGTCAGAAAACGACGGTCCTTCACGCCAAAGGTCGTTGCGAATGGCAATGACATTCTTTCTTTTCTGTGTTTTGCGAACGCCGCTCATTACCCCCTCCCCTCC
>JACCEA010307136.1_pt1 | contig 14801 bp, 4 predicted proteins | sample 7449851 | NCBI WGS metagenome assembly JACCEA01 (sample SAMN15323453, study PRJNA562643) | freshwater metagenome | isolation source: river surface water | place: USA:Blue River Watershed | collected 2017-08-18 | reverse complement strand
GCCTTATCGGTGTCTATTGTCTCCACCCTGCCAAAGCCACGAAATTCCCGCTCCTCGTGGTCATAATAACCATGGTGATAGCTGAACAGCTGGGTGTATTGCGTTTTGCTTACCGCATCGGCGGTGGTGATCTTTTCCACGCAATGTACCGGGAATGGGAGTTTTGTTGCCCATTCCTTTCCTGCCAGCCTGTCTTCCAGATAGTATTTGGTCGACTGTTTATACTGTACCGTCACGCTTTTGCCCATACCATTACGGTTGGTGGTCATCAGAAAAGGTTTTTTGCCACCCATTAGGTCAACATAGCGCATCGGCGCATTCGCATACTGTGGCAAAGGAGAACTCCATACAATGCAAGCTGTGCCATTACCCAGAAAATCAGCCACCATCACCTTGCTTTGAGGGTCTATGCCCGGCAAAGGAACTATATCATACGCTTCGCTGAACGCATTACCCGACTGGTTGATCCATACCCGACAGCTATTTTTGCCCAGATATATTAGGTCGGGTGCGCCTGTTCCGCTGACATCTGCCAAAGTGATGTACAAAGGATTAAAAATGTCTGGCCTGTCAAAGAGCGGTGCATTGCTCATGACCACCTTGGCTCCAAAGCGGCCATATCCTTTATTAGGCCAGTAGCATACCTCCCTGTTCTTGATACGTACTAAATCTGTAAGGCCATCTCCATTCATGTCCGCAAGGAATATGGTCTGCACCATATCGTTATGCAATAGCCGTGGTGCCTTTTCCTCATCAAAGCCTGTCGAAAAATAGCCACCTTCCACATATCCCTCCTTGCCCTCGTTCTCATACCACTTCCACACCCGATCCTCGGTGATCAGCACATCGGCACGGCCATCGCCGTCCAGATCTAACATACGTGTATAGGGGCTGCTCCAGTCTATGTTGATCTTATGTTTGAACGCCCGGAACGGCTGCCACTGCTGGTCATCGTCCAGCTCATAATACCCTTGGAGTGGTCCATCCATGCTCACGACATGCCTTCGGCCGTCTGCGTCCAGGTCTTGCCATTGCAGGTTGCTCCCCAACCCTTGTAATGAAGGCTTAGGGGCTACCGTCAAGGCAGGTGTAAAATGACCGTCACCAAGGTTGCGCTTGTAAAACCAGCCGTGCCCCTGCTCGGTGAGGATACCCGGCAGCCCTTCTCCCCATAGGTCTATCCACTGGTAAGGGCCAGTAAGCCCCTGTGGTGCATTTTTACTATCGCCGGGGCTTACATTATGGACAGTATGATCCCATACTAGCGGCTGGTAATCCATTGTGATTGGCGGCAGGGACTTGCTGTAGTAGCCACCACCGGGTTTAAGCATATAACCAGTTTGCCCGATAGCCGTAATAAAATCGGCTTCAAGGAAAGCGGTAGTATCTGGCCTGTAGGTGAGATCAAGAGAACGCACCAGTACAGGGTTGCCGCCATCCAGCTCATCGAAATAGTGGAACATCAGCACACGCTGGCATCTGCGGTAGGTACGTATCTCAAAACCCGCATGGAAGTCTGAGAATGGGTCTTTGCGCAGCGGCCATGAGCCGGACGGGGTTGGGGTAGGTGCATCGCCATTATGATCGCCATAATCCAGTACCACCTCCATCAAAAAATCTGACATATCGGGCAGCTCTGCGCTTATATCATAGGTGTCGGGCGTAGCCGGCTGCCAATGGGTGCGGTTACAATATTGCACCCTTTTGAGGTAGGTATTGGAGATGGGAGCGTTACCGTTCAGGCGGTTGTGCTCATGTGGACTTTCTTTTACATTGATGAGGTTCTCGGCAGCGTAACCGTAAACGGTGATATTGCCCTTGTTGTCATAACTCACCTGAGGCAGCCAGCGAAAGATACGCCTGCTGTCGGCAGGGTCGCTCAATCGAGCCTCGGGTGTGAGACCATAGAAAGTAACCACATTTTCTTTGGTTGTCACTTTCCACCAGCTACCAATTTTGCCACTCTTCGTGACATGCTCAATACGTGCCCATAGCCCTTCAATACGTGGACGATATCGCTTAATGGTATAGTCGCCGCTGGTAAAGGTATCTCTCAGCCAAACACCGCTGTCTTCATACATCAACGGCACAAGGTCTTCAGCACCCGCCAAAATAAAAACGTCGCTTTCATCCGCATCATTATACATGGGCAGCTTCTTGTCTGTCTTTCGCTGTATAGCAGGCAAGCCGAGTGACCAGCCCAGACCAAACTCGCTGTTGCCGGAACCTGAGTTGTAACTCAGGCTTAGAGAAGGGTTGAACCCACCTCTGCCGGGAGTGAGTGGCAACGGTACGCTGAGCGAAGAGGTGCCGTTCACTGCGTTCACCTCGAATTTCTCATCAATACCTTTTAGCGCACCGCCACCCTTGGGCATCGAAATGACCGGGGCAGAGGGCTTGTAGTAAGGACTTTTATCGTCGTTATCATCTCCCTTGGGAGATACGGTATATCTATCTAACGGATGGCCTTGCTGGTGGTCACCACCACCAGCATTAGCCTGATCTTGCTTTGGATCCGGTGTATTGCTCATGACTCACATTTTTAGTTGCTAATAAATAACGCTAACCATTGTACCTGACTATGGCAAAGACAGATTGTAAGTGGCAACAACATATATGTCATCAAGCAATTCACTCATGTTAACAGGTTCAGGGTCGGGCAATGTTGATTGATCTATTAATCTTAGCTTGAACAGGATGCTTCCACCGGCTTCGATAGCTGCAACAGGCGTTAGCGTCATTGTTGCAGCAAAATTGCTCGCTGTATTCAATGAACCGGACAATATAGGGCTGGTCAATCCTGCATAATCCACTTCCAGTTTATAAGTGTGGGAGAGTGGCGAGGATGGTTTGAGCATAATCTCCCACTGTTTCACCGTTATGTCCTTGCCGTTAGACAGGAATGGGAACATTCCGGCATCCACTACTATCTCCATTTGGGTATCGCCATCGGTTGGGAATGCGTTGCCAAATGCAAACCATCCGTCTGCAAACTCATGTTTCAGGCTAAAGTACCTTGGCAGGTCAATCGGAGTAACTCCGTCTCCTATAAGTGCATCCCTAAGCTCAGCCGTGCGTGTTGTACGTTTGGTGTCGCTGTACGCTGCGGTATATTTTACATGAATGATTATGTCTGAAATAGTGTTGTAATCAAATTGGCGTAAAATTTCCTCATCCATTAAACTAAGGTGCCAGGTACATAATGCCCCGCTTCCTTCGAATGGCAGGTAACGTTCATCCTTGAGGTTTAACTCAAACATGCCGTTATCGTTTTGGGCACCGCTCAAAGCAACAATAGATGGGGATGTATATCCTGCAGTAATTGTACCTGCCGCATCTTCAATAGTAGCGGCACTTTGCGTCAGCGTAGCGGCAATGGTCGTGTATGGTCCTGCAACACACGGGATAGAAATACTCACTGACTTTACTCTTCGGTTATAGTGGCCGGGATAGTCAAGGTCAAACATATCCTGTGTACAGATCAGCTGACACATTCCCGAAGACCGCAAAGTAAGCAGTTGCGCAGGATCTTCCATAGCCAATGAAAAATGCTTGGTCAACTCAAGTTCACGGGTATTGGCTTCCAAATAAGCCATTTCCATTTTCCGAAGGTCATACTGCATTTTTTCTCCGCTCAACAATCCTTTTTTCAGACTATCCCAATAGCCGAAGCGAATAAAGCCTGTTCCTGGTGTCAATACCCATGGAACTTCGAAATTCAAATTCTTCTCGGCACGTTTAGCAACATCGTAGGCAAACTGGTAAGACTGGAAGTAGGATGAAGATATTTGCCCCACCATCCAGCTGTAGAGTTCTATATTGGTATATTTCTCATGCATGTACTCATCAACGGCTTTGGCGTTGGTGATCTGTAACTCTTGTGTAGCCAGATCTCTTTCTGCCATGTTTTTACGTATTTGAGCAGCGATGATCTGTTTTTCTATCTGGATGATCTCCTTAGCTGCACTTTCTGCCTGAAACTGCCAATCATCTCGTCTGCGCTCATAACCAGCCTCTGTTACAGCTTTACTTGCCTGATTATTTTTAATACTGGCCTTCATGGACTGTATGGTACTCAATGCGCTGAATACTGCGCTCAGCTCCCTTCCTCCGAAACTCGGGCCGATGGACATAGGTACCTGGGCATTAAATTCAGGTATGATGGCTACGACAGAAGCAACGGCATTCAGGATACTTGCTGCATTCTGGTGTCGCTGAGCCTGATCCAACAATGCAAGGTGTTCAATTTCTCTAGCATTTTTATAAACCCTTGTACTGTAATAGGTAAGTCGTAGCTGCGCAACGTCCTTAGATTTCACCAACGCCTCAATATTTGCCGAAGCCTCTTCTATAGCTACCTGTTTCATTCGCTTCATGCTTTCCAGAACAGCTATTTCATGCCCGGAACGCAACAATGCCAATTCTTCCGCATCTTTTTTCTCTAAAGCCGACAACAGTGCAGAGCCAAATGCTTTAACATCATTGCAAAGCTCATTGGCTTTTTGCAACATGACAGTGAAACGATAAGGCATTGGTGGTGTACTCAGGTCGTCCAATACACTGCTGGCATCAATACCTGCTGCAGCAGCCCTTACCAACAAAGCGGGATCAATAGGCGCATCGAATAAGGGTAATTCCCGAACCTGACCGTTTATGTTGCGGCAGTTACGGATATTGAACAACCTGCTGGCAATAATATCCCAATAGGCCAATAGTTTCGGATTATTAGGAAGGCAGTAGTAGAATAACTTGATCAATGGAGGTGTATCCCCTTTCACTGGTCCTCCACCTGTCCCTGTAGCATAAAGTGGACCGGAGTTGGGATCAATGTAATTTTCAACACCAACCATAGCATTCGAGAATGCATCCAGACCGGCTGCCGCCAGCTCGCTGAATGTTCTTGGTCCCGTAGTTAAACGCTTCGGTACTTCCTGCGGTCTTTCTCCAAGGATATTTGCAACAACTATGTACAGATTGGTAGCCTTATTGATGGATTCAAGTGTATCCTGTCTGTATAGCTGGTCTGCCCAAGCTATCAGATTGTCCATATAGCACATCACGACATTCTTCATGTATGCCAATATGCGCATTCGTGCAATAACATGTGGCTTGAAAGGATTATCCATCCACGTATATAGCTGATCTAAAGCTGCTGCATTGCCGGAATGAATCTGAGCCAGTAGGTCATCAACACTTGATATGGCAGCACCTGCCGCATCGTAAAATGGACGGAATCTCCAGAACCTTTGTTTGGAATGGGATATGCTGCCGTTAGCATCCACATTGCATGTGGGATCAAAAATGTAATGATACCATTTGCGGGCATCTTCATACTGCTGGTTATCGCTCAATCGCTTGGCTATCAGCAATGGCATATGGAAAAACAGTTCCCAGTTGTAACCACCATAGGCAGAGTCAAACGCAAAATCTACCTTATTGGTTGGCACCCTTGAGCCATAAACTATCGATGTCGGGTTATATGCCGGGAAATTAAGAATGTCATTCTGATCCTGGGTACTGATGTCCAGGAAACCACTAACGCCACCGCTATTGAGCTTCCACATAAAATCATTCACCCTACCATGAAAGAAAGACTGGAAATAGAATTGTTGGGTGGAGTAAACTCCTGTCAGTGAGATTGTCCCTGCATAAAAAGAGGAATATTTTATGCCCGAATAATAATAGGCTGCTGCGGTCTCTGCTGCTGCTGCAAGTGACAAAGCTCCACCAGCACCAGATATCTGTACCGGCTGCGCAAAGAAGGTGTTTTTATCATCATGATAGAAGAAACCTTTTTGCAGCACATACCGCATATTGCGGATCGTATCCGAGTAGCCGAAGACATTATACTGACCATTAGGCGACTTAAGCAATATCTGATAGCCGCTGTACCTTATTGGCAGGTTCAGCGTACCGTAATTAGCCTCAGCTGGGTAACAATACGGAGTGACAGCCGTAGGTCCGAGATTATTAGCCCAAAGTATTTCGTTTAAAGATCCATCAGACTGCTTCGGATAGTAATTGATGAATTTATTATTCCTGTATGCAGTGCGGCTAGGCGCATTATACCTTCCTCCAAACCATGAATTCCAGACCTGTACGCCCCTGTCTTTAGAGAACACGAAAGTGTGCATGTTATCTCCGTATTCCCCGATACCCGAGCTAAACTCATTGGTCATCTGTATGAAAAGAAATATGACACTGCCGTCGGCAGCTTCTGTGGAAGAATGCACCGACAACTTGGACATCACCAACTCAGCTACATTTAATGAACGGTTTTTCGTGAGGTAGTTATAATATTTTAAAGCATCACCCGTAAACGGCAATCCACTAACCGCAGCACCAGAAGGCCCGTCCGCCGGGAACATCTTCTTGTAATACTCGTTGATGATCGGGTTGAGGTCAAGTGTCATCTTCTCCTTGCCGATCTGTTGCTCCTGCCATTGACCATCCTTGTACTCACTCCAGTTGACCGTAATCTCGATCTGCTTGATATACATTGGGCTAGCCTCGTTGACGCTGGTATCAGAGTTGGGTTTTCCAAGGTCATGATAGAACCACTTACTCTTGCTAAACCCATTATTTGCCATTACGTAGTTGACTATACTGGCCCTGCCGGGTACTTGTTTTTCACGCATGGTTAACCAGAACAGGTACAATTGATTGCGCCATACGATCATCGTCAGGTGATTACCCTTTACTTCTATATTCAATGGCTCCCAAGGTGTCCATTGTCCATAGACCATTCGACGATAGAAGTATTTGTGAGGCTCTTCAAAGGTACGGGCGACCACATGCGTAATGATTTTTGCGGTGATCGGATCCTTGGTATTGCAAACGGCCATGGGTTCGAGCTTGGCTACTTCCTGTAGCTTACGCAGATAGTCAAATAAGGCATCTTCTGCTCGGCTATCTGTTACATCGCTTTGGAAGAGCTTATCCTCCATTTCCTTAAAAAAGACAGATTTATCGTCTCGGAGTTCAGGTTCGATCCAGTTTTCAGGGTAAAGGAATACCTTACGGTTAGCCTCCCATATACGATACCAGGAACGCCCCTGCTCCCATTGATATTTCATTTTTGGAGGCATGGTGATACGGTTTGCAGTATTTCCATTCCTATACTCCAAACCCAACAGAACACGGTCTACATACAATTGGGCACTGCTGATCGCTTGCTTGATGCGTGAAGTCTTCATGCAAGATTCCATTTCCACGTCTATAAGCAGAAATGCATACAGGTCGTTTTCGTTGCGCCATTTTTGCACATTCAGCAAATTTGCAGGGTCGGGTCTTGCTACGACAAAACCGACCAGCGCGTCACGTTGTTGTTTTCTAAGTGTGTCTCTGAGCGGCTTGGCTATAGCTGCCCATTCTTCCTCCGTTTGTTTGCCTTTAGCAGCTAAAATAACCTGATGTGAATCTGCCATAATCAGCCCTTGCATCAAGGTGGCCTGTAACGTTACTGGTTTTAAGCCGGTACGCAGACAGCCTGCCATAAGGGCAATCATACCCCATAATTTATTGATGCTGGCGGGTGTTGACGGAACAAAATCCTCCGGGAAACGTGCGTTCAGAAGTCCTGCTGGCGTAGATGCGACAATAAGTGTTGGGTCACCGATCAGGTCAATAAGCATATTACCCCACTGATCCCTGTTTATTATTCCCTGCCATGCTGCCATACTTACATTCACATCCCCGGCTTCATCAATGGCAGCTTTCAGTAATTGTACTAACTGATCCTCAATCAACGATAACCTGTCACGAACATTGATCCAGCGTGACAGCTGCAACAAGCCACGGAAAAGATTACCTACTGTAGGTTGAGGCTCCAAACCCGCTACAGGCAAAGTAGCGAAATTGAAGCCAACTGTTGTCGGTTGTGTATATAGATACTGGAATTCAGGTGTATTGAGCCTGAATTTTGCAGTAATAAATGCCATTTTATAGGCCAATTTATACATCGGGTATACGTATATTGAGACCGTCGGCTCTTGAGGTGTCAATGGGACAGTCGACGTAACAAAAAGGGAGCTGATCAAGTAAGAGATGTCAGAAAGTTGCATTGAAGTGGCTACCCATTCAGACGGTACGTTAAACTCTTTACTGAAACTCTGGTAGATAATATTCACCAGCTTATTATAGGCAGTAGTTTCTTCAACTCCTACCGGGGGAATGGTTCCAGTGTAAACGGGGAACTTCTGCAATTCATTACGGAGTTTCTCAAAAAATGCTTGAATGTTGAGTGGCGCAGGCGCCGAAGGTCCCTGTTCATCAAAGTTTTCAACGAGATAATCAATTTCTGCAAGTGTCAGGCTAGAGCTGTTTATTGCATCTATTGCTGTTAAAATGCTGCCTAGGTTATCGAGCCTTGCGGGTATGTCGGTCTGGCTTGATACAGGAAGCTCAATATCAATATCCAACAGATACAACACTTTCAGCATATCGCTAACCTGATAGCCTGTTTTACGGCATAAGGTAGAAAAACTATAGATCGCACTCAGTTCATCCAGCGTTACAGCATGGGTAAACATATCCGTGATGCCCATGTAAGAAAGGATCAGCAGCAGGTCGGTTTCCCTGATATTATTAGCAGCAGCTATTGCAGCGGTAAATCCATTATAATAAGGCGGTAAATCACCCGGAGGGATACTTGCTGGGTCTAAGCCTCCTAGATCGTGAAATTCAGGTAGTGGCAAGTTAAGGACAGCCCGGTTCCTGTACAACATATCGTATACTGACGGCTGCTTGCTTTGTAACTCACTGGCATAATCTACATACTGATGAATATCCATGTAGTACCACCACCCTGCAAGCTCAGTAGGGCGCATCCGTAATTTTTCAGCAAATTGAAGTACACGTCCGATAAGATTGAATTCGGTAGTGTTCAGACTAGTAACGAGTAAGGAAGTAAATATCTTATCCCAATCAGCTACCGACATTTTACCTGTGCGCCACAGGCGAATAAAACGGTGCAATTTATTAAAAAATACTGCTGGCGTTGCTGGTGGTGCAAACACAAGTTTCAGCTTACTCAGATCGCAGGTGTCAGGTCTTGCAGGGTCCGTAGAGGTAACAGTAATCAGTCTCGTTCCACTAACCCGCTTATTAAGGAAGTCGGAAGTTAGGAATTGAAGAAATTCTTTATAGGTTACTTGCAGCTGCTGGATAAGTATATCCATCCTGTCAGCAAGAAGGTCACTCCAAAGTCCGCTGATCAATGGTGCGGACATATCCGCCGGATCGATAAAATTGGTAACAGCTGACGACGTAAAGCCATAAAACAACCATGTGTTCGCACTCAGGGAATGAGCGTCAGAGATAATTTTTGATTCCTCAGCTGTTAAACCAAGCAGCTCGCTGTAAATGTCAAAATCTGAGATGGTGGTCGGAAGGTAGTAAGGCTGGAATAGCCGCATCATTTCATATCTTGTGTATCCTAGATAACCAAGGTAGGTACGTGTCTCAGCGGCAGGCAGGCTGAAAGGGAGGTTGAAAGGATAAACAACATTCGATAGATTTTTATTATTGGAACCATAGCTCAGCGGATCATAGGCTTTGACATAGTCCGGAAAATCAAGGTATTGCCATGTATACACGCCACCTACCGTTGACGCCTGCTTATAAACGTGTTCTGGATGGGCAGCCAGTTCCAGGGCTGTACCGCTCGTTTGATAGGATGGAGGAACAGCGACGGACGGTTGTGAGAAACGTTTCAGTATGATACCTTCCAATAGCTCGATCACCAGATCAATGTAGGGCATTAGCGTGTTGGTATTTTTACAGGTCATGTCTATGTGCTCCAGGTCTGGACGACGGCGAATAAGTTCGCTGTAGACATTGGGTGTCACTCCCGGAAGTCCTGCCTTCAGAAAGTTCATAATATCCGTGAAGTAAGCAGCCGGACTGTATACAGATAGACATTGCTCACATGCGCAATAACTTGTGCTGCCAAATAGATTCTTTATGTTTGGGTCCACATGCACTACCGGAGGGTTTGAGCTATGCGGCCAGGCAAATACGCCGATCTGCTGCTGCGCCGATGACTGATACATGCCTGTAAACGTTCCCATAGCAGTTGCAGCAAGCATAGTACCTTTAGCATGAGCAGCGTATGCAGCATCCCTACTACCCAGCAGTGAGGCATAAGATGTAGCAAAATCATCGGAGGGAACTGCACTTATAGCCGCATAAGTATGCAGGCTATCGATGATAAGCTTTGCGGATGCATCAGGATTACCTTCAACTAAACGGAACATACGTTGTATTGGTGCCATAGCCTGCTGAACATCTTCCACATCCTGAATGCCTGTCATGTTCACATTCGGATTGTCGGTGTTTATATCATATACATTATTTATCCTAAGATCGAACAAAGGGTTATTTGTAATGAAAGTTACTGCTTGCTGACGGATGCCTGCATCAGGTATCAGCTGTGAGCCCGACTGCTGATCCTGCAACAGAACTTTAAACCCTGTTAGTGGGAATTTATCCTGTGCCAGAGAACGAAGCTTTTTCGCATACAGCGTTTTAATTTCTGTTTCGTCTGTCAGATCACCGATGATTGCTTGAGGCACACACAGTTTCTGCGCCTGCGTACTTACATCGGAAATATAATCAAACCAATAAGTTTGGCTCCATTCGGAGATCGTGTACATCCCCTGTGCAGTATCTGTCATCAGGCTAGCGATCATTTCCGGCTGAAAGCCAGTAAGCGTTGCCAGTTGTAATCCCCGGTTTGCCAATTCCGCCTTTGTTGGCGAAATGGTAAAATACTCATTCCAGAAAATATCGATGTCATTTTGTTTTACCCCATACAACTGAAGAAATTGCGTTGTGTCAGATTCCGGGTTCTGTCCGCCGAAAATGCTGTTTAGTACCGTCCCTATCGTGTATTGTTCCTCAGTGATGAGTATATTCTTGGTTGCAGTGATTTGAAAATCAACAACTCCCGTAACAAAGTCATCAATTTCCTGTGACGTTTTATCTGATATCGTATTATTTTCAATCGCCTGAGCGATGGTAGTCCGCATTTCGTCTTCCAGCATTACGGTAGCAGGGTTGGCACTTACTTCCCTTGTGGTTGTCAAAGCATACATCATATCATGCGCCACATCGCACATTTGAGCAAACTGAAGAGAACGAGTGATTTGCTGCACATCCAACAAGGAACAACCAGCTGCCCTTGCTACATAATCTAACTCACCGTTGCCATTTCCGTATCCCTTTGATAAATATTCTTTGTCCAATGGCAAACCAACTGTATCATCTGGAGCTACGGGAGTATTGTCAAAGTCAACATTTTCGGCAAAATCGCTGAAAGTAGTGCCATTGATGACGTAGGTAATTTTATTGATTAAAGTATCAAAGACCGGAGCTGGCGTGTAGTTTTGGGTGTCCAACGTAAGGTTGACCTGGAGTTGATCTGTTCCGTCGAGGTAAACCACTTCAGAACTTCCTAGTTTGTTATTCTGGTTCGTTACATTTATGATTATACCCCGGCTATCCAACACTGCCGCATGGCCTATATTACGCATGTTTACTTTAACTGAGTACTCACCGTTGAGATCAGTAACTGCTTGCGCCAAAAGGGTCTCAGAACGAAACTCCTGTTCGTAAACATCAACTGTCAGAAACGTCGCTGCAACGCCACTTTCTGCTGTTATTTTTCCCCAAACTGTGAGGTAAGTGGCAATTTCTTGCGTGTCAAAATCCTGTACCGCAGTATCAAATGCACCCTCTGATAGGGTGAGTACAGTGATGTTTTGTTGAATAGCCGGACTGTTTGCTACTTCTTTATTATTGTAAAAGGTTTTATATTGTGGGACAATCGTAGCATTGTTAATCAGGTCTGAGATCGGGCTATTGAAATAGGCTCTAAACGCACCAGCTTTATCAGTATAAGCGGTACCTATTAACCCATATGTGCCCGCATTATCCCAAATCTCGACACGAGTTTGTTCGAGGGTCAGGGTGTTAGGGGTGAATTGTACTTTTCCGTTAATGATGAGTTGGGTGTTTGGCATAGCAATAAATTTTAAGGCTAAGTTACATGGTCCCTTAGAAATGTAATACCGTATTTTCCCCGTTTTTTTATTCAAATTATCTTCGTATATATGCATTTATGGTCGTGTTCGACAAGAACCATCAATTAGCCAGTTATGAACCATTAATAATCATTAGGAATGGTTAATACCCCATCAAATCGCCATCAGATCCCCGGTAGTCTGCCAACACAAGCCCAGCTTATGTCCGAGTATAAAACATGCGTCATTTTTGCCTCATTCTTGCGTATTTTTGGGCAAAACGAGCCTAGGTATGTACGATACTTTTACCGATCAATATGATAAATTGTTATCCAGATACGTTGCTCCTATTGAACGCAACATGAAAGAACGTTTGGCAAATGCTCGGGATAAAGTAGCAATATTCGAAGACATTGGCAGTGAACTAGCCAATGTGAACAGGCTAATGTTGGCTACACCTAAAGCAGCAGAACTGCTCGGTGATTTTGTTCAACAATATAAAAGTGGCGTAACAATCGATGAGATATTAGAAGATCTTAAACGTCGCTACGGCTATCATGACGAGGCTTTTGCAGGGCATATAAATAAGCATGCGGATTTAACTATATATTACGTAAATGATGAAGATCGGCGTTTTACCCTCCTTGCTTCCGACAAACGCAAACTATTAAAGTTTCTTGTTCGGTACATGGCTATACAGCAAATCAAAGAAAGGTTGTCATCGCTGTCAATAAAGGCGGATAAAACCTCACAAGCAGAAAATATCACATTATATCCAGTGATCTGGACAGGTAGCCGAAATAATAACAACGAGTTTGTTCAGCTGGTATATGGATTGCACGAAGCCGGCTATCTCAATGAGGGTAATGGTGAGATTACGAAAATCATAGAAAGCCTTGCCTCGATTCTGAAAATTTCTCTTGGCAAAGGTTGGCAAAGCAATTTGTCTTCAAGTATACACAAATCGAAAAAGGATTACGAACCTCCTGTTTTCGAGAAAATAAAGCAGGCTTATTTGCGCTACGCTGACGATCTGATCATGGCAAAGAAGACAAACAAATGAGTGACAAGTAATTAAAACTAACAAAAGGCAGTCTAATCGGCTGCCTTTTGTCGTTTTTGAAAATGCAGCAATGGCGGGCATTTCACATTTTTCTGCCCCAACCTGAACTCCAAGTTGGAGGATTACTCCGTTTTGCCATGGTAATTTTATTTGACTAAAACGGTGGGATCTATGCAAGAACAATGGCGCAAAGTGGTGGACAGATTGGATAATATCGAAAGGCTATTACTGCAAATAGTCAGGCAAGGAGCTGAAAAAGATGTTGGCGACGGTGACACTGCTCTGTTAACACTGAAGCAGGCTGCTGAATTTCTGCATTTGTCAACATCGAGCATTTATAAGTTAATATACAAGAAAAACATCACGCCGGTTCAGCGGATAGCGAAGAGCAGAATCTTGTTTACGAAAGAACACTTGATAAATTATCTGAAACAAAAAAATAGCAACTAAACATCAAACTATATGGCGTTTATCAAAGAACCCTACTCGGAAAGTCGGGTAGAGATGATCTCGGAATTTTTAAAGAAAGAGGCTTCAATTGGCAACTCTAAAGACTATGAAATTAAGATTGACGAATTGAAGGTAGTCAGCAGGAACAATAATCCCGACAGGTTTTACGAGTATGAGGAATTCGTTATGCCTGAGAGCCGGAACATTACAATCATCATTCATGACAAGTCGCATACCAGTACAAAGTATATCCTGTTACTGCAAAAAGAAGTTCCCAATGGTGAGGAGCTATATGGCATAGAAAAGAACCTGCATATAAAGATGCAGCATGAAAAGTCTAAATGGGCGTATAATCAGCTCCAACGGGATTACACGGACTTGAAGCAGCAGCTAAAGGAGTGTGAGGACTATTGCAATCAGCTAAAGGACAAGAATCATGAACTGGAGGTAGAAAAAGGTAAATCATCGGGCAAGCTGACGGAAACCGTTCTTGGTTTGGCTGGAACTTATTTTGCGAATAACCCGGATGCTCTTGGGCGTATTCCCATTATCGGCAATATTTTGGCAGGCGGAATGCACAAAACGTTATCAGGAACCGACCGGGTGAACTGCTCTTGTGCCGAAGCTCCAAAAGAGTTTACCGGAAAGGTTAACGAACAGGATGCTATACGTTTGAAAAAGGCTTTCATTCCTTTCTTTTCACCAGAATACATAGAAAAAGCAATGGAAGTAGTAGTACTATTTTTCAATGACAATCGTTTTATTGACCAAACAAAAGCAGGAGTTGAAAAGCTTATTGCCGAAAACAGGAAAAAGCAGAAGACTGCGGCGTAAGAACCCTATGTCAGAAACACAAAAACAATAACATAAAACTAATTAAACAAAAGAGTTATGGCTTTTATGAAGGAGATGTATTCGGTCATCGGAATAAATAGAATTTATCAGCTACTGAAGAATGAGGCAGCAAGTGGCTGTCCTAAAGATTATGATATAAAAGTTGATGCTATGAAGGTGGTTGGCAGAAACAATGACCCGGAGCGTTTTTTCGAACATGAACAGTTCCTTGTAGCCAGCAGTAAGAGTATTGTCGTCAATATTTATGACGGAGCATCGCCACGCTGCATGAAATACACCTTATTGCTTGAACCCGAACGATCAACTGAGCACGAATTGTCCGGTATTGAAAAGTCGTTTAACACAAGGATGCAACAGGAAAAGAAAAGCTGGGAGTACGACAGGCTAAAATCAGAGAACAATGAACTAAG
>JACCEA012389918.1_pt1 | contig 14802 bp, 10 predicted proteins | sample 7449851 | NCBI WGS metagenome assembly JACCEA01 (sample SAMN15323453, study PRJNA562643) | freshwater metagenome | isolation source: river surface water | place: USA:Blue River Watershed | collected 2017-08-18 | reverse complement strand
AGCTACTAAGTAACGACCAGTACGAGTAGGAATGAAATTGATAATACCAGTACGAGGGTTGATGGTTAAATCTGGCACACCATCTAAAATGTTATATGCTAAGTTATAACCTGGTGCCCATTCGATTGGTGTAAAAGTTTTTGTTCTAGGTTGGTCAGTTAAAGGTTGAGCTAAAGAGAAAACTAATGAGTCACCGTTAGGGTCAGAAACTTCCCAATCTAAAGTATATGGTTTACCTACACAATAGAATGCTAATGGAGCTTTTTTAAATTCAGGTGATGAATTATTTACATAAGGTGAAGTACTATTCAAACGAGGAAATTCCATTACAAATAATATACCTTGTCCACCAGAGCCAATAACATTAGTAATACCACTATTTCTACAACAATTTCCACCTGTAACATAATAGCCAGCTGCTGAATTCAATGCAGATAAATTTACAGGTGCAGATTCGTAAATATGCATTTCTAATTTAAGGTCGGCACCCGGAGGCGGGCAATCTCTAGGGTCGTAAGTAATATTATACTGTTGAGTTCTATTAAGATTTAAATTCATTACAGCTCCATTATCACTGTTTCTATAAATAGTGACAGGAGTTACTGCATCAAAACCAACACCTGTAACATCCCTATATGCTTTCAGTCTCAATCTATACATATTATTACCGAGTCCGACGATATTCATATCGTAACCCACATAGTGCGTTGCTTCAGCAAAAGTACAAATGAGCATAAATGCACTAAGTAAGATTATACGTAACTTATTATTCATAAAATTAAGTTTAGTGTAAAGATTAATACACATTGCCAAATACTATGCCAAAAACAAAAAAGGCGGTCATTGACCGCCTTTTTAATATAATATTTAGGTAAATAATTATTTCACTAATACCTTCTGTACACTCTTGTTATTGCTTTCAGATACTTCTACAAAGTATAAACCCGAAGCATAATTAGACACATCAAAAGAAGTTAATAATAATGATTTTGTAGGGTATGATTTTTCAAACACAACTCTACCCATCATATCAGTTACTTTAATAGTAGATGCACCATTTACATTAGCACTTACATATACTAAATCATTAGATGGGTTAGGGTAAACTTTGAAAGCATCAACTTTACCAAAGCTAACACTAGCAGGCATTCTAACAGAACCCCATTTGAAGATACCACCTTCAGTTGCACTAGTGTTAAAACCACCAGACCAACCATTATTGATATCATTGAATTCTACTGAAGTATGTTGAATTTTATCAACGCTAATCCAAGTAGTACCACCATCTTCAGTGTAAGCAGAACCTAAACCACCAGAAGTAAAGTTTGCTGAAGTAACAAACCAAGTATTTGTTGTACCAGGTACATAAGCGATATCATTAAAATCAAATACATCACTTGCAGTATCAATACCAGCATAAGCCCAAGTAGTACCACCATCAATAGAAATGATTAAAGCATTAACAGCTTGTGCAGCATTTCCCATTACACCTAATACAGTGTTTTTATCTTTGAATTCTAATTTCGGAATGTATGTACCAGTAACATTTAAAGGTGTTGTAGACGATGTCCAAGTTAAACCTCTGTCTTTACTCACTAACATATTACCAAAATTTGTTGGGTATAATATTGTGCTATCATTAGCACCAAAATATCCAACTGTACCGTATTCATTTGCTTGTGGTACATAAGGAATGTTAGCTTGAGGTACTCTATTCCAAGTTACACCATAGTTGTTAGTAGTATATACTTCAAAATATCCACCAGCCGGGTCACCTAAAGCAACACCATCTTTAGCATTGAAGAAATGTACAACGTTAATGAATGAAGTAGAAGCAGTGAACTTACCACTTGAAACTTTTGTCCAAGTTGAACCACCATTAGTTGTCTTATAAACACCTTGTGGAGCAATTGTAGCTGTAACTGGGTAAATAGCTGCATATGCAGTATCTGCATTAATCGCAGAAATATTAGCTAAACCGAAGTTTGCATTTAATCCAGTTGCTGTTACTGTACCTGCTAACCAAGTAGCACCACCATCATTAGTCATGGTATAATCTCTAATAGTAGTTGCAGCTTGTGTTCCATCATAAGCTGTAGCCCATACTACATTACTGTCTACAACTGAGAACCCGTTGATACCTCTTGAGGCAGCCGGGAAACCAGAATTTTGAACATGCCATTGCATTTGTGCATTCGCTGAAAATGCTGCAATAATCATAGCTGATAAAAGTAAAAATTTACGTTTCATATATATTTTGTTTGTTATTATTCAAATACTAATACTCAATTTTAGGAGTAATTGTTTCGCTAAAATACAATTCTATTGCTATTCAATACTATTTTTAATCATTTTGTAACAATATGATTGCATATAGTACTATGTATTGCATAGTACTATATAATTTGTATGTTTGCATCATGATAGTTGAAAACACACAAACGCAAATGAGAAAGGGTATACTAGAATATTGTATACTCAGCATTATTTCACATGGTGAAATTTATGCCTCAGATATATTAAATGAACTACGTAATGCCAAACTACTTGTAGTAGAAGGCACTCTTTATCCGCTTTTAACAAGACTTAAGAATAATGGATTATTGAGTTATCAGTGGTTAGAATCTACGAGCGGACCTCCGAGAAAATATTATCAGTTAACTGAACAGGGTAGGTCAGTATTAATTGAACTAGAGAAAACCTGGGATGAATTGCATTATGCAGTATCTACCGTTAGAGTAAAAAAATCAAACACCCAAAACCAAAACCTATAATTAAGATGAACAAGACAATCATAATCAATATCAGTGGCACCATTTTTCACATTGAAGAAGAGGCTTACGAAAAATTAAAAGTCTATATGACGGATGTCAAAAATTATTTTTCGAAATCAGAAGATAGTTTCGAAATAATTAGTGACATAGAGAATCGAATAGCTGAATTATTTTTAGAAATAATACGAGCTGAAGAAAAAGAAGTAATAGTTATTAAGGATGTAGAGAAAGTTATAAGAACTATGGGTCAGCCCGAACAGTTCGAAAAAGAAATGTCTGACGAAGATATTTTTGTGGAGGAACCTAAACTTATAATTAAAAAAAGACTTTATAGAAATCCTGATGATAAAATTGCAGGTGGTGTGTGTTCAGGTATTGCAGCATATTTTAACATCGATCCTATTTGGGTAAGATTACTATTAATCATCTCAATTTTCATTTTTGGTACTGGTGTTTTACTATACATTGTTCTTTGGATGATCATGCCAGAAGCCAATACAAGAACAGAAAAATTGGCTATGCGAGGCGAGTCTCCAACACTTGAAAGTATAAGAAGATCTGTAGAACAAGAAATCAATGGTATTCGTAGAAATTTTGATGAGCATAACAAGAATCGATCGTCAGCTTTGAGAGTATTAATAAATAATATTTCGAATGCAATTGGTTTGATTTTTAAATTTATGATTAAAGCATTTATCAAAGCAATTGGTGCATTGTTAGTTGGTGTATCATTAGCATTTATTATCGCTATATCTATTTTGATTTCAACATTATTAGGCATCACAAATTTTGATGTATCTACTGATTTACCATTGTTCTTATTAAGAGAAGATAATCAAGAGTTGATGCTGATTACAGCTTATATAGTTGGTATGATACCTTTGTTAATAATATTCTTACTAGGTATTAAGATTTTATTTAACACTAATTTATTTAATAAAGTATCTTCATTTTCATTACTAGGCGTTTGGTTATTATCATTGTTTGTTACCATATACTATGCAGTAGATACTTTACAAAATTTCAAAGAAGAAGGCACCTTGCAAGAGACAAAAATATTAACCAATTCAAGTGTTGATAAATTCTATCTAATAAGTGACGAAGATGATTCTATGTTAATTGATACAATTAAAACAAATCAATTAAAAATAAAAAACAGAGTAATCATTAAATCTAAAAATAGAGTTTCAGGTTTCGATAATATTGATATTAGAATCGAAAGAAGTGAAGATGAAAATTTCAAATTAGTCACCAATTTTGTAAGTAGAGGTAAAACAGAAAAACAAGCAATTGAATTAGCAGAAAATATAAAATATGATTTTCGTCAAGTAGATTCATTATTAATTTTCCCTAAAAGATTTAATGTAAAAGCTAACTCTTTATGGAGAGTTCAAGAAATAGATATGGTGTTGTATGTGCCAGAGGGTAAAGAATTAATTATACATGATGATGTTGATCAACATATTGATAATATATATTCACATGAATGTAAAAAAGATAAACAGTCAAGAGTATATTGGAGAATGGGTAAAGACGGACTAGAATGCCAGAAAGACACCGTTGTATACAAAGAACAATAAATAAAAAGAGGGGCTTATTTAGCCCCTCTTTTTATTTACATGTATTTCGGATCTGAAATAAATTCTTCATTTTCATCTAAAATAAAGCTAATGCATTTTTCAGCATTTTTCAATATTTCTATTTTAGAATATTTCCAAGGTTTCCAAAATGCTTCTAATACCTGCGAGAATGTTTTTTCATCCCAATTCTCGAAAGGTTTAGCATTATAATTTGCATCTAGATTTGTAATATAAAGCTTGTTTTTGTGAAACGTATATTCGAAATCATTTATAACAGATAATAAGTAATTTGAATAATAGAACTTGGCAGATAATTCAGCAAATTGAATGGGCAATAAAGTCTTAGAGTTTATTTTTGATAAAACTGATTTATGATAATTTACATTCATGCCTAAATCTTGAAGACATATTATTAAACCATGTTTTTTATATTTCAAGGAGAATGTAAGAGTATTAATTTCATTTTTGTGTTCAAAATGATAGCTTTCATCATCCGTAGTATTAATATTAAATAATGAAAATGAAAATGGCAATGGTTCATCCCATTCAACATCAAACACTAAACTTTGAAGTTGAAAATGTAAGTGTTTGAATTTCTTAATTAAAATAGGAGAAATTTTGAAGCCCTCTTCTTTAAACTCTTCACTCTTTAATCCGTGTTTTATCTCATTGTAGATAAGTCCGTAAACAATAATACCCGACCACTGAAACCATTCAACCTCGGTTATATTCACTGAGGAATCATTTAATAAATAATTTTCAATTTTTGAATTAAGGGAATTTAATATCTCATATATTTCTCTAGATACAGGTAATTTTAGTTGACCATAGGTCAAGTAATTCTCATCGAGCATTTTAAATGGCTTATCGTGCAAGTTCTCTGTTTCCATTAACCAATTCGGAAAAACGAACATAGTGTCAAGCTCTGCATTTACTGATTTGCCAGTTAAGAAGCATTTATTACCCACTAAGTCAATACTTTTAAAAGGGTCGTATAATTCATTAAGTATCATAGCGCAAAAGTAAGAATCATTTCTAAACTAAAATGTTTTATCTTTAATTGATGAAAATTTCTGCAATACCCTATAGACTAAAGCTAAATTATCCGTTTAAAATTTCAGACTATTCAAGAATTGATACTCCAATTGTATTCATAAAGTTAGAACACAAAAATTATACTGCATGGGGCGAATGTTCGATGCCACCATATTTAGGAGAGACCATTGAATCGAGTTTAGATTTTGTACAAAAAGTAGATGCTATTAAATTATCTGCATTGTCATTAAACGAGCAACTTAACTATATAGATTCAGTTTCTTTAGATCATAATGCTATAAAATCTGCATTTGATATCGCCTTACATGATTTATATACCCAAATGAATAATATTAGTTTGGCAACATATTTTAATATTGATGAATCATTAATGCCTCCAACTAGTTTTACCATTGGTATTGATTCATTAGAAATAATTAAAGAAAAATTAAAAGATGCAGAACCATTTAAAAGAATTAAAGTAAAGCTTGGTACTGAAAATGATAAAGACATAATTAATTTAATCAGAAGTCAGACAGATAAAGAAATTGTAGTTGATGCAAATCGTGGCTGGACGAGAAAAGAATATGCTTTAGAAATGATTGATTGGCTTGCTACAAAAAACTGTTTATTAATTGAACAGCCAATGCCAACAGATGCAATCGAAGATATGGTATGGTTAAAAGAAAAATCAAGTCTACCTTTATTTGCAGATGAATCATGCAAGCGATATAAAGATATTGAAAATATCAAATCAGGATTTCATGGAATAAATATTAAACTCATGAAATCTACTGGTTTAGCTGAGGCATATAAAATGATAAAAAAAGCTAGAGAGCTATCATTAAAAATCATGATCGGTTGCATGAGTGAAAGTAGTGTAGGTATATTAGCAGCAGCATCTTTAGCGCCACTTTGTGATTATGCTGATCTAGATAGTGTGTGGATGGTAAGTAACAATCCCTTTATAACACCTGAATTAGTTGATGGTAAAATTAGATTAAAAAATAATACTGGAGTGGGATGTGAATTGAAGAGTAATATTATTCTGGACAAATTAATTTAAAACCTTTTCCATGAACATTTAATATTTCTATTCTTGAATCTTCTTTTAAGTATTTTCTTATTTTACTTAAATAGACATCCATACTTCTGCCATTAAAATAACTATCGTCATTCCATATTTTTAACAAAGCTTCTTCTCTAGTAAGAATTTGATTTTTACGGATGCATAATAATTTTAAAAGTTCTGCTTCTTTACCAGAAATTTTTATAGAATCATTGTTGATTTTTAGGGTATGTGTTAAATAGTCGAATTGATAATTGCCGATTATAAAGTTTCTCTCATCAATTTTTATGCTTTCATTATTTATACGTTTCAAAATTGCTTGAATTCTTAATAGTAATTCTTCAATTCTGAATGGTTTAGTAATATAATCATCTGCACCTAACTGAAATCCTTCTATTTTATCTTCAATCATACTTTTTGCAGTAGCATAAATTATAGGAATTTCTGTATTGATATTCCTTATTTCACGTCCCAAACTAAATCCGTCTTTCTTCGGCATCATCACATCAAAGATACATAGGTCGAATTTATTTATATGGAATTCTTTTATACCCTCTTCACCATCTTTACAAAGAGTCACATTGTAGCCTGCTTTTATTTGCAAGTATTCTTGTAAAACTAATCCTAAATTCGGATCATCTTCAACTAGCAATATTGATATGCTCATTTGATTATTTATTTTCAAAAGTTACTGAAAATTCTGTTCCTAGTCCAAACTCTGATCTCACATTTATCTTACCACCCATTAATTTTAGAATTGAATGCACATAATGTAAACCAATACCAAAACCTTTTACATCGTGTAAATTTCCTGTTGGTACTCGATAAAAAGGTTCAAATATTTTTTTTACTTGCTCTTTTCTCATTCCGATACCTTGATCTCTAATTTTTAAAATTAAATCAGATTTTAAATTTTCGGTTTCAATAAATATAGTAGTGTCTGATTTAGAATATTTGCTAGCATTGTCAATCAAATTGTGAATTATATTTTTCAAGTGAAATTCATCTACGTAGATAAAATCATTTTTTGCATTCAGTTTAATTTCAATTTTTTGCGATTTACTTTCTAGATTTAATTCAAAGTGCTTGACACAATTATTGAGCGTTTCATGAAGAGAGATTCGATTCATAGCTAACTTAACCTCTCCCTTATCCATACTTGCCATATTTAAAACTCTTTCAACATGCTCACTTAGTCTTTGGTTTTCATCATAAATTATACCTGCGAGCCTTTTAACCCTAGTATCATCATTTGTAATACTATTATCTTTTAAAGCCTCTGAAGCAAGTAAAATAGTAGAAACGGGTGTTTTAAATTCATGGGTCATATTATTGATAAAGTCATTTTTTAGATCAGATAATTTTTTCTGTTTTAAAATTGCTCTAATGGTGTAAATAAATATGCTTAACAATGTAATAAGTAATACAATTGACACAATTATGCTTGGCCACATTTGTTTACTTATGATTCTTTGTTTATCTGTAAAAGTTAGATTTATATTAGCTTTTGCATTTCCATTATTATCTTCAAATAAACCTATTGAATAAAACGCAAAATCATCTACATTTTTTAAATCGCTAGTCTTAAAAAATATTCTACCATCATCGTTCGATTGTATAATAACATCGTAATTATAATTTACTCCTCTCTTTAATAATTCTATTTTTAATATAGAATCAATAAACACAGTATCAATTCTTTTTTCAATAGGTATAGATACAACTTGCATTTCGGTTGCAATTTCTTCTATTAAGTTTATTTTTTCTTTTTGGCGAACTTCCTTTAATTTATTATTCAGTTTTATTGCAGGCGCGGGTTGAACTAGAATTGGAAATTCTGGATGAGATGCTATAACAGGCGGTTTAGGAGGCACAACTCTTACAATAGTTCTTGTGCCTTTGGTTTTTGATACTTTATTGTTTTTTTGAATTAGATTACCAGAGCTATCATATACAAATTCAAAGTACTCAGGTAGCTGATTCATAGATTTTGCAAAAATGCTATCTTGAATATCATCAACACCAAAAATATTTATTGTTTCATAATCTTCATTTCTAAAAAAATTAAAATTCGCATTGCTTAAACTATCTTTAAGAGCTTTAGCACTTTTTCTAGCAAGAACTGGATTTTTAAAATGATTGTACTTTCTAGCTGTAGGGGCTTTTGCGAGTTCTGGTTCAATTGGAACTACATTTTTATTTGAAATATTTTTTTCTTTTTTCTTTCTACTAATTTTTGTTTGAATAAAATTAATTGCCTCTTGTTTTTCTACCTTTTTACTTACGTCTATTAAAGCTGAGCTAACAGTTTGATCAAAAATTTGTTCCTTTTGTATATATGACTCTTTTAGCATAGTGTATTGCAGTGACACTATACCTACAAGCGATATAATTAAAAGAATTACTATTATTCGAAATTTACCTTTTGTCATAGTGCAAAAATACTCATGCCATACCAATCTAATTATTTTTTAACAGTTTTTAACATTCATTAAGTATAGCTTAACATAAAAGCCTTTAATTACTGCCGTTCTTTGAAGTATAAATTATTAGAAATTATAAATATGAAAAAGAACTTAATAATAACAATTACTTTCATACTAGGTATAATAGTAATTACAGGCTCTTCAAAAGGCCAATCAAAACAAAAGAAGTCGAAAGTAAAAAATGATGAGGTAGCATTTTCTATTAATGATGATACTATTGTTGTAAATAGAGTACATCGTGGCAGGGCTGCTCACTCACCCAAAATGAATCGTAAGATGATAATTGTATCACCTAATATTGCTGAGATTCCTGAACTTCCACATGCTCCTGAAGCTCCGTTTATATTTGAGCACAAAGATTTTATTTTTGAAACAGAAGGAATTGGTGCAAAACCACAAATGTTTGTTTTTAACAATGGTGACAAGCATTTATCAATCTCTATGTCAAAACCTAAAAGTTCAGAACTTGCTAAAATTGATAAAGATTATTCAGAACAAGATCAAATTCATATGATGCCTGATATGGAAAGTAATAAATTGAATTTGACATATAACTTTAATACACCCGGATTGGTGCAAATAAAATTATATGACTCAGAATCTAATTTAATTCGTACTGATGAAAACAAAACATATGATGGCAAAAAAGCTCAAGTTACTTATGATTTAGAAAATCTAAAAGATGGTGTTTACTTTGTTGAATTCAAACACGAGAGCGGCAAAGTCATTAAGAAATTAAATATAAATAAATAGTTATAAAATTGTTCACCTATTAAAATAAAAGAGGCATCTGTAAATTACAGATGCCTCTTTATTTAATGTAATTCGAATATTATTTTTCTAATGCTTTATTAATTGCAAATACAATGTGATCTCTGTGAGCTTTGGTATCTGCATTACCTGCACCAGCAGCCATCATTGACTTAATTGATTTTAATTGCGCTAAAGCATTTGATTGTGTTTGATATGAGTATGCACTCGAACCAATAATTTCAATCAATCTGTTTGTGTATTCTATCTGTAAGTTTTGTCTGTAAGAATTAACATTGCTTGCAACATCCGCCTTAAAAATTGCATCAGTTAGATCTCTCATCATTTCATTTAACGAATAAGTATTACCTATTAATTGAATGTCTGTCATTCTCTTAGTAACACTTGTGCTTAGTAAATGTGCTAAAACACCACGTTGAACATTTAATACTCTTTCATGAATTTTCGGATCTTCATTACCACCGTTGAATCCTCTTCTTTGATATTGCATATAAGCAACTAAATCACTTGGTAAGTCATATGCATTTGGAGCAAATACATATTCGCTTAGTGCTTTCATTGCTCTTTTTTGCTCACCGTATGGTACTGCTTGAAGTGGCTTGTTTAGACTTTTTTGTTCAGGGAAACTTCTATCAACATATACACCGCCTATGTATCTTGAGATTACACCAGCTGCTGTACTGTATTCGCCCGATGCGATTAAATATGCATTTCTTAATTCATGATATGATTGACCATCTTTAATATATTTTGCTTTTAATCCTTTGTATAAATTATTAGCAAGCTTCATTCTATCAATCGAATAAGTAATAGCATCTGAAGTTAAATCATTCACGTTTACTCTTGGATCAATTGCTTTACCTGGCGCTCTCATATCATCAGCATCATTACCAAAAGTTAATTGAGGCTCAGTTGATCTGTTTAATAATTTTTTTACACGAGCTTCTTCAGCCGCAGCATCAGTTAATGATGGTGCATACCCGAACTCAATCGCCCACATATCATATGGTCCTGGTTTCATTGTGAAATATTGACCTTGCTTTGTTTTATCTAATGCTAAGTTCGCAGCTGGGTAATCCATTACTGAACCTGTTAAGCCTACTTTGGATGTTAGCGATTTATTATTGATGCTTGCAATGTCATGTAATTGACTTGCCTTCATATTATGATTTAATCCAAATGTATGTCCAACTTCATGTAATATCAAATAATACAACGATTGTTTTATGTATTCAGATTTTTCTAAATCAGAAGCAGTGTATGCTGACAACGCAACATGACCGAATTGAGTAGCATTTAAGAAATACGGACCTATATCACATGAGTTATGAGTCATGTTTAAGTTTGACGATTCTTCTAAATGATTAATAGCTGCAGCTTCGAATAATTTTTCTTGTCTTAATCTGTTTGTGAAGAATACATATTCTAACATAATATCAGCACCTAAAATTTGACCTGTTCTTGGATTTACAAAACTTGGTCCGTAACCACCAAAAGGAGGAAATGGCGAAGATGTCCAGCGTAACACATTATAACGTATATCTCCAGCATCCCAACTAGCTGTGTCAGGTTGAACTTCGCAACGAATTGCATTCTTGAATCCTGCTTTTTCGAATGCTTCATTCCATGCTAAAACTGCTGCCTTAATAGTTTCTCTAAATTCTACAGGAGTAGTATTTTCAATCCACCATGTAATTGGCTCTACTGGTTCAGATAATGCAGCATTCGGATCTTTTTTTTCTAAGTTCCAACGATTGATAAAATCTCTGTAAGGTGTTGCTGACTGAGAAGTCATATTATCTGACTGTTGCATGAAATAACCAACACGCGGATCATCATTTCTAGGTTTGAAATTATTTTTCGGAACCTCAATAATGCTGTGTTGAATTTTAATAGTTACTGAACGTGGGTCTGTAACGTCTGGTCCGCCGAAGTTCGTCGGACTTGGATTGTCATACACATACTCAACAATTACGTCTGTATTTTGAGGATAGTTTTTAATAGAAGCGTATTTAGTTTTTTCTTTACTTAACATGCCTAAACTAAATGAGCTACCTGGTCTAGCATTCGGATTTGGTGAAGGTTTTATTTGAGATAAACTTTCGTTTAAAAATAAATCATCAGCTTTTACTAAATATACATCACCTTCTTCAGCAACAATTTTTAAACTTGCTAATATTGGTTTGTTGATATTTGATTCTGAAGATTTAGAAATCGCATTTGATGCATCGAAGTAATAGCTAGTATTTTCTTTTACAAATTCTATTTTATCAAAATATTTTTTAATACTAAATATTTCATTGTCTCTAAAATTACCTTTAAAATGCCCAGCAGATACTGCACCATTTTCTGAATAATTAAAATAGATAAACTCTTTGTTAAGTTGATCTTTTTTAATTTTCATATATACACTACCATTAGTAGTGTCTTGATACATTGCGAACAAGCCATCAGTCATTTTTGTAGACTTGGTAGTTTCTTTGATACTTTTTTTCGCATCTTTTTTAGGCATTTCTGCAGTCGCCGCTGCTGCTGCACCTTTCTTCTTTTTCTTCTTATCAGCAAAACTCATACTTGAGAATGAGCTTAAGCCAACAACAAGTGCTAAGGTGTAAATGAATTGTTTTTTCATTATGATATATTTTATATTAATACTTAGTTTGATAGTAATTGATAAACATAAATAATTTCTATACAATTATTATATTGAATCTAATTTTTTACAATACAAGGATAAATGCATATGAATAAGTAGTTTTGTACTATGGCAATATCATTTGAACAATCAAGCAATATTATAATTACTTGTCCGAAGTATATCTCAAGCTACTTACAAAAAGAAGTTAAAGACCTTGGCTACAATATTGAAGAACAGTGGGTTACAGGAGTTTCTGTAAAAGGTAGTATTAATGATTGTATTAAGTTAAACCTACATTTAAGAACCGGAAATCAGGTTTTGTGGCTATGGAATAAGATAATGGCTAAAAATGCTGATGAGTTATATGAGCAATGTTTAAAAATGCCATGGGAAGATTTATTGGAGATCGATGGATATTTATGCATTACATCTAATGTTCAAAATGAAACTATCGATAACAATCTATATGCAAATGTTAGGTTGAAAGATGCTATTGTTGATAGATTCAGAGAGAAAAAAGGATTAAGACCAGATTCTGGACCTAATAGAAACAAGACTGTTATTCATCTATTTTGGAAAGGTGATGAGGCTTCAATTTACATAGACACATCAGGAGAGACACTTTCTAGACATGGTTATAGAAAACAACCTGGTTTAGCTCCAATGCAAGAGAATTTAGCAGCAGCAACTATTATGGCTACACGTTGGGATGCCAATTCTAGTTTCGTAAACCCGATGTGTGGTAGTGGTACTTTGGCAATTGAAGCAGCAATGATTGCGTTGAATAGGGTGCCCGGACTTATGCGATCGAATTATGGATTCATGCATATTAAGGGATATGATGAAACAGTTTACGAAAACGTAAGAAGAGAAGCTAGATTGAATGTTAAGAAAAACCTTGATTTTAAAATTATTGCAAGCGACTTAGATCCTGTAGCTGTTCATGCAGCTAGAGCCAATGCTCAAACTGCTGGCGTAGATATACACATTGAATTTAGACTAGAGGATTTCAGAGAGACTCATTGCCCACAAGAGAAAAAAGGAATTGTAATGTTTAATCCAGAATATGGTGAACGACTTGGTGATTATGAAGAGTTAGAAAAAATCTATAAAGCAATGGGTGACTATTTGAAACAAGAAGCTAAAGGTTACTTCGGTTATATATTTACTGCAAGTCCGAACCTTGCCAAAAAAGTAGGACTTCAAGCTGAGCGTAAAATAGAATTCTTTAACAGTAAATTAGAGTGCAGATTATTAGAGTACGAGATATATGAGGGTAGCCGAAGAACAGATAAAAAATAAATGACTAAGTACTTTAGAAATAGTAGAAATTTCTTTTTTATTTCTCTGTTTTTGCTTTTAGCATTACAGCTTATAATTCTTTGGTCAAGCCCGTCACAAATTCAAACACGCATTGCTAGTAATATATCTAGTAAAATTCAAGAATATGAATCTGACATAGATTTATTTCTTAATGATCAATTTATAGATACCTTATGTATAGATAATTCTGTATTAAAAAGAAATTTATATTGGGAGAGATTCATTAATAAAACTAAAGACAAAAATTATTCTGTATTAATATACAATTCAAATAAGATTAGATTTTGGTCAAAGTCTAAAATAATTCCCGATTGCGATTATCTAGAATTAAAAGATGGTAATAATTTTAGAATGCTAGATAACGGATGGTATATCATTCGACAGAAAAGTATTAAAGATTCAAAAGTACTTGTTCTAATAAATATCAAAAATCAATACGGTTATCAGAATGAATATCTAAAAAATAATTATAGTAAAAATTTCGGCATTCCAGATTATGTAAACATTGAACTATTAAGTAATCAAAATGGTGAGGTAATTACAGATTCAAATGGACAAAAATTATTTAGGATAGTTGTTAATTATGAAAATTTAAAATCTAGTCCGTCATATATTCAATTAACATTATGGATATTAATATTTGTATTTTCTTATTTATGCATTAATAGCTTTGTAAAGCATTTATGGTATAAGGGAGAATCTTTAGCAGCATTTCTATTTCTGATATTTTCAATTTTGCTTTTCAGAACAGCGACTATGTATTGGTCAATACCTGAAAGTATTTATAAGCTTCCATTTTTTAGTCCAGATATTTACGCATCAAATTTCTTATTTCCCTCACTCGGAGATTTGATATTGAATTTATTAATGATTCACTGGGTAGTTTATTTTCTTTTTGATAAGATCAAAGAATTAAACTTCAGAATATATAATGTCAAAGCAAGTTATGTTCTCACTTTCATATTTGTTCTAAGCTCATATTTCTTCTTAGATATTATTAATTATGTTTTTGAAGGATTAGTGATGAACTCAAACATTTCGTTTGATTTAACTAATATATTAAGTTTAAATTTTTATAGTATATCTGGCCTATTTGTATTGGCCTTAATGCTCTATTCTTTTTATT
>JACCEA011181231.1_pt1 | contig 14809 bp, 16 predicted proteins | sample 7449851 | NCBI WGS metagenome assembly JACCEA01 (sample SAMN15323453, study PRJNA562643) | freshwater metagenome | isolation source: river surface water | place: USA:Blue River Watershed | collected 2017-08-18 | reverse complement strand
GTAAATTTCTAATTCATCGTTAATTATACATGCATGTATCAATGCGATAGATATTAATTTTGGCCATGTTCCTGTTTTATAATCTGGTAAACCAGTTGTTTCTGTATCTATAATAAAATAATTCATAATAATTATTTTATTATTTTTAAATCAAATTCATTTTTAACATCTACGACGTCGACGTTTGCATCCACCGTAACCACCATATCCACCGTAACCACCATATCCACCACCGTATTGTGGACAACACATTTGCATCTGTGGGATAGGCATAGGCATGGGCATGGGCATAGGTATAGGTTGCATACATTGTTGCTGAGGATAATAAGGCTGAGCAGGGGGTATAATAACAACAGGAGGAATTATTGTATCACCTGTATTCCCGTTACAGTTATTACAATTTGAGGGCATACATTGATTTGTATTACAAATATTATTCATTTATTTAAATTTAAAAATTAAAGAAAAATAGTTATGGAAAAACAAATTATTGAACGTCAAAAAAAGTTTTATAGTTATATTATTAAATCTATTGATGATTTTCTTGAAACAAAAACAGAATCATTAAAAATATTATTGAATAATTTATACTTGTTGCATGATAAAAGTAAATATTTATTTGAAGATCCACACGATTTAGAATTATTAAATATAGGATATAAAAATAATAATATTACAATGTTGTCGTATTTAAAATATAAATTTTTACTTTTCAACGAACAAAATGAAAATATCTAAATTCATCATAAACTATTACAAATAATGATTCATCCAAATATTATTAAAAATATTAAAGAAATGTGTATTGACAGAGGATATAATATTTTATATGAAAAAGAACAAGAAATTATAACTGATCAATGTTATATCATTTTCACTGGTGATATAAAAATCAATATAAATTATATTAAAGATTTAACTAGGTTGATGACAGAACAGAATATTGAACATGTTATAGTTATTTACAATGGAAATATAACTATGAATACCCAAAATATTAATGATATCAAGTTGTTGTATAACATTGAATTTTTCAGTGAAAAATCATTCATGTATAATGTTACAAAACATGTACTTGTCCCAAAACATGAAAAACTAATTAAAAATACAGACGAATACAAATTAATTTTAAAAGATAAAAATAATTTGCCTCACATATTTGAAATTGATCCGATATGTAAATATTATAATTTCAAACAAGGCGATTTATTGAAAATTACGAGAAAAAATAATATTATTGCATATAGACTTGTTGTATAATAAATGTATTCTACTATAATCATCATTGTAGTTACTATTATAGTATTATCATGTATTTGGTATAATACCGATAATAAATTTTTATTTGCACCAAGTAAACAAGTTGCAACTAAACAAGATAAACAACAAGCTCCAAGTAAATCAGGTGGTCGCACACCAAGTAGAAAAGTTGCAACTAAACAAGATAAACAACAAGCTCCAAGTAAATCAGGTGGTCGCACACCAAGTAGAAAAGTTGCAACTAAACAAGATAAACAACAAGCTCCGAGTAAATCAGGTGGTCGCACATCACGTAGAAAAGTTGCAACCAAGCAAGATAAACAACAAGCTCCAAGTAAACAAATGAAACTTACTCAACAAAATCTCAAAAATTTAAATAGATTATACCCAGATGGTAAAATTCCTAAAACTTCTAGTTATCAATCATTACTTAAAAGTATTGTTTATGATAGTTCACTTGGTAAATGGGTTAGTAAAGGTGGTGGAAGTGGTGGTGGAAGTAAAGCTTCCGCTGCAACAAACCAGGATATTAGAAACTTAAATCGATTGTACCCAGATGGTAAGATTCCAACAACTTCTAGCTTTAGTGCGTTAGTAAAAGGTGGAGGTGCAGTATATGATAGTTCACTCGGTAAATGGGTTGGTAAAGGTGGTTACACAGGAGTTGGTGGTGGTGGTAGTAAAGCTTCCGCTGCAACAAACCAGGATATTAGAAACTTAAATCGATTATACCCGGATGGTAAAATCCCCACAACTTCTAGCTTTAGTGCTTTAGTACAAGGTGGAGGTGCAGTATATGATAGTTCACTCGGTAAATGGGTTGGCAAAGGTGGTTATACAGGTGTCGGAGGTGGTGGCAGTAAAGCTTCCGCTGCGACAAACCAGGATATTAGAAACTTAAATCGATTATACCCGGATGGTAAAATTCCTACAACTTCTAAATTTAGTGCTTTAGTACAAGGTGGAGGTGCAGTATATGATAGTTCACTCGGTAAATGGGTTGGTAAAGGTGGTTACACGGGAGTTGGTGGAAGTGGAGGTGGTAGTGTAGGTGGTGGAGGTGGCGGAAGTGGAGGTGGTGTTGTAAGTGGTACAAATATTGCAACAAACCAAGATATTAGAAACTTAAATCGAATGTATCCAAGTGGACAAGTTCCCACAACTTCTAGATTTAGTGCTTTAGTTCAAAGTGGAGGTGCAGTATATGATAGTTCACTTGGTAAATGGGTTGGCCCAACTGGATATACAGGTGTTGGACAAGGTTTGGGTGGTAAAGTTGGTCAACAAGCGCCTATTGTTGGCACAAATATTGCAACAAACCAAGATATTAGAAACTTAAATAGAATGTATCCAAATGGACAGGTTCCCACAACTTCTAGATTTAGTGCTTTAGTTCAAAGTGGAGGTGCAGTATATGACAGTTCACTCGGTAAATGGGTTGGCCCAACTGGATATACAGGTGTTGGACAAGGTTTGGGTAGTAAAGCCGCTCCAGTAGATCCATATGCACAACAAGGTTATGTAGACCCATATGCACAACAAGGTTATGTAGACCCATATGCACAACAAGGTTATGTAGATCCATATGCACAACAAGCTCCAGTAGACCCATATGCACAACAAGGTTATGTAGATCCGTATGCACAACAAGCTCCAGTAGACCCGTATGCGGCGGACCCATATGCCCAATATTCTTAAATTTTATAAATAATTAATTCATAACTAGAATTAATTATTTAATCAGATTAGTGCCATAAATTACATCAATTTCTTTGACAATTTTTTTAATAGTTAATTCTGACAATTCAATTTCTTTTGAGAATTGTTTCAAAGTAATTGATTTTTTATTTTTCAAGATGTAATAGAATATAATACCCGCTGCGGTACTATTGGGTCTACTTCTGTTTAATACAGTACTTTTGTTTTTAACATATTCATAAATAGAATGAACTTCTTCAACTTGTTTAGGTTCTGTAGTTATAAATTTTTGCATCATTTCTGAAATAATATGATATGGCGTTATACGAATATTTTGAACTTGTGTATCTTTTTCTATATTTAAATGAATATATTTTAATCCTTTCAATCCTAATTTACGTTTAAGATTAAAAATACGAATTAAATTTTCACAAGTTTGTGGATTATTATGAATTTTAAAAGCACTAAATACACATGCAAACACTATACTTTTACGACTATTTCCTCGATAAATTTTACCTTGTGTGACTTTTTGATACAATTCATTTGCGGTATTTATAATTTTATTGTTAAAACCTAGATTTTCTAAATCTTTATGTATAGTCTTGATATTATTTTTTCGAATATGACAACGTGTTGTATCATTTTGAGTTTTTTCTTTATTTTGATAAAAACGCCATTCTTTATCATAATTCAACTCTTTATCAATTTCACAACCACATTTTGTACACACTTTAACTGATAATTCAGTTATTATTTCCTCATGTTGACATTCCGTTCCAACATTATCATTCACATTTTCAATTAAGATTTTCTTCAATTCATTTAATATTTGAAAATTTGTCTCCATTTAATTGTTAATATTTGTTTTATTTTCTTTAAAACAAATATTCACTTTTTCATTTAAATAACATTTATTCGCAAGTTCCATTAAGATAACAAACTTGAATACCAGGTTCTAACGGTTCATCTTTTGTATTGTCAACAAGTTGAATCGATTCGACGTGTTCACCTTCTTCACCATCTTCATCGTGTTCACCATCTTCATCGTGTTCACCATCTTCATCGTGTTCACCATCTTCATCGTGTTCACCATCTTCATCTTGTTCGTGTTCATTTGACTGATTTTTATTTGACAATACATCGACCATTGATTTCATTTGTTCAGATGAAACGCCAAAATCTTTAAATAAACCCATTACATCCTCCATACCATTCTTCAATTCGGATGAATCTTTTGGAATATTCAAATCTAGATTATATTCTTCGCTAATTTCTCGAAGTGAACCTAAAATAGAATTTAAATCAATTTTACCATCAGATACACTATTGGAAATAAGTGATGTTAATTTTGACAACATGTCAGAATTCATAAGTACTGATAAGATTTTACCAATATCTGGCATACCCGCAGGTTGTGCACCACCACTACCACCTGATAAAAGCCCAGATAATCCTGAAAGGTCTGGCATACCACCACTACCACCACCAGTTTCATTCATCAACATGTTGGTAATCATATTCATCATAGGCATTAGTACATTTGGTTGAGGAGACTGAGATTGTTTATTTCTCTGTAAAATGAGTTGATTCTTGGCATCTGAATTCTTATCCAAAAGTGCTGATAATACTAATAGATGTTCCCAAATAACACTTTTAGAATCATTATCAGCCAACTTTAGTACATGTACAACATTAAAATGCACCTTGTCATTATATTTGATTTTTTGAATCTTGAAAAGTGTTTCATCTTTATTTAAAATACCTTCCCTATTCGTCAAAACAAATTTACGAAAAGCTGATATATGTTTTTGAACTGGAATCTCATTTACAATTTCAGTTTTTTCCAACAATCGTCCATAAAGTGCCAAATGTTTATATTCATTTCCATAAATATTCTTAATTTCTGTCACAAAAGACTTGATAGCTGAAAAAATTTTTTGATTATCCATGAATTTATAAAATAGGTTTTCTTTTTTAAATTGTTATTATAAAAAATTCAATCAATTGAATAAATGAAATCTTTATTTGCTTTAAGTTCACAAAAAATTTCAAATAATGTATTAATTGAATTTATAAATGAATATAAATCAGGAGATTGTCAATACACAAAATGTTTGAAACGAAATTTACGATTACATTTAACAAAAGAGAAAAAAAAATCTTTCAGTTCTTTTATAAAATTATTAAATAGCACATCAGAATTGTCGGGAATATATTTTCATAAAAAATATATCAAATATATTCCAATTGAATTATTGTGTCATTTTGGTATTCATCACCAATTAAAAATATTATTTATATTTAACACAAAATTGAAATTTTTACCCCATAATATAGACATGTTAGAAAATTTAGTCAATATTAATCTTAATAATAATTTTATAAGTTCTTTACCATCTACCATAGGAAATTTTAATTCATTAGTTAATCTGTCGTTATCGCACAACAAAATTGTTGAATTACCGCCAAGTATTGGTAATTTATTAAATTTAGAATACTTGTTGTTAGATAATAATTTGATTACCTGTTTACCAGAAGAATTTTACAATTTAACAAATCTAACACATTTGAATTTAAATTGCAACCAAATGAGCGGTATTTCACAAGGTATTTCAAATTTGGTAAAATTAAATATTCTAGAAATATGTCATAATTTTTTAGAATTTGTACCTGATACTATCGATTATATGCCGTTAACAGAACTCTATTTGTCCCATAATAAACTTCAGAGTATTCCATCTTCAATAAATAATATAACTACATTAAAATTACTTGTTCTCGATGACAATTATTTAACAAATTTACCATTAAATAATTCGAGTTTAACAGAATTATCGTGTAATTTAAATTGTGTTGATAATTTAACAAATACGTTATCACCATCATTACAAACATTAAATTTAGATGATAATAATATAACGAAATTGCCAATGAAATTTTCTACATTTAACCAATTAAAATATCTATCATTGAAAAATAATAAATTGAAACAACTTCCTGATGTATTTCATAATTTTGATTTACGATATTTAAATATATCTCATAATCAATTAACAACATTACCATCAAGTATTACTAGTTTAAAAATTGTTGATATTGGATATAATAAATTTACTTGTATACCAGAATGCATATTTAATTGTCGTGAATTACACGAATTAATTATTTGTTCAAATGAAATTACATGTATACCTGACGATATCGGAAAATTAACAGAATTGCACACTTTAGATGCTAGTAACAATAAAATTAAAAGTATACCAGAATCTATCAATAATCTAATTGATTTGCAAAATTTATATCTAAGTTATAATCATATCGTAGAATTACCAGAAATTACCACGTTAAATCCATTTGTATTTGCTGTTAGTAATAATCAATTAATAACATTGCCTAAAACAATTGGTTTATGCGATAAATTACAAATATTACATGCATCTCATAATAATATTACCGAAATACCCAATACTATAAACCATTTATACAATTTACTTGTATTAGACTTATCTTATAATGAATTGAAATTCTTACCTATATTTGTTAGACAACTTGGTATTGAAGAATTATATTTACAATATAATAATTTAACGATAATACCAAACTCAATTTCTTTATTAACAGAATTGGAAATTATAAATGCAAGTCACAATAAATTATACAGTATTCCCAATGCTATTGTTCATCTTGAACATATCACTGCGATAGATGTTAGTTTTAATCAAATACAAGTTATACCAAATGGGATAAATAATTTAGTTAATTTGGAAGAATTAAATATTAGTTGTAATCAAATAAATTCCATTCCGACTGAATTATATCAATTATCATCATTACAATCTTTAAATATTTGTTTCAATTCTAACATTACATTATCTGAACAATTTTCACAATTAAATTTAAAATATTTATGTATGGATTATAAACAATATACTAATTATCACAGTGCTGTAAATGGTATTGAAAATTTAGAAGTATTTGTATAATAAATGTTAAATAAAATTGCCATTGTAGTTATTACAAAAATACACAATGAAAATAAAAATTATTATTCATCACACATTAATTTACAATATGCTAATAAACACAAATATGATTTTTTTATAGAACACGCAATTGATGATGAGAATAAACTATTAATTTGTACTAAATACCTTCCTAATTATCACTATGTATTATTTATAACAGATTCCAATATCATTTTTAAAGATGACGATTTGAAATTAGAAACAATTATAGATAAATATATTTCCGATAAACAAGTTATTGCTTTATCAACTGATTGGAACGAACATTTTATAAAATCCAAAGTTTTTTTAATCAAAAATTGTTTAATTTCATTTGAAATTTTAAATTATTGGAATAATTATGCAGATATCATTGATGAATTGGATATCGCATATGAAATTTATACTGATAATGTAATTTCAACGAAATTTGAAATATTTGAAACAGTAGATAGTTTATGGTCTAATTATTTTTATTCAAATGAATTTATATCTAAAAATATGATTTTCATCGGTTTGTTAACCAGTATCCTCTTTTGCAAATTTGTAATAAAATTTTAATTTAAATGAAAAAAGTGATACAATATATAATTATGGAATTAAATACATTGACAACTGAAGAATATAAAATAAATACAATTGATAATAATATTTATTTTACTGGAAAAATTTCATTAGATTCTATTCACAATTTAATCATTGAAATTAAAAAGTTGGAAAATCAAATTTTAAAAGCAGTTGAAAGTGTAGTTGTAACTGCAGAATGTAAAAATCTTGTAAAAGTTGAAAATAATAATATAAATTTGTATATTACATCATACGGGGGTTCTGTACATGCAGCTTTTTCAGCTATAAGTACAATCGAAAATTGTAAAGTACATGTTCACACAATTATATCTGGACATGCAGCTTCAGCTGCAACATTAATCAGTTTGGCTGGACACAAAAAATTAATGTATAAATATTCAACCGCATTAATTCACGAAGTTCGTTGTGCAAGTTGGGGAAAATACACAGAACAACGAGATCGTTATGAAAATATGGAACTCATTATGGAACGTATATTGAATTATTATGTTGAGAAAACAAAAATTGAAAAAGATGTCTTGAAAAATTTACTAAAACAAGATATTGAATGGGATGAAACTAATTGTTTAAAACATGGAATTATTGACGAAATAATTTAAAATTTTAAAAAAAATACAATTTTTAAAATTTTTCAAATGTGCCACCATATTCTTTATAAATTTTACAACGTTCATAATAATGTTTTTTCAATATAGAATTTTCATCTACTAAATCAAATACCCATGCATCACAATCTTTACGTCTCATTACTCTTCCAAGCATTTGAATATAATAATTTACCATGTCATTGCACAACACAAGTGTGTTTAATTTTGGTGCATCAAATCCAACTCCACATTTTCCAGTTGTTCCGATAAGTACATGTTTTGTTGATTCTATATACTTGTTTGTTCCAAATAAACAATCGTGATCAATATTTTCATCATTCAACATTTTTGATAAAAGTTTACCTTGTTCTATTCGTTTCGTCAATAACAAAAAATAACGTTCAGGAAATTTTTTAATAATATCTACAATTATTTGATTTCGTTCTTCATTCTGTGATTGAGATGTTAATAGCGAATTCCAATCCATTTTTCCAAATCTATTATATGTAAAATCTATAGTCAATTTTGTATTTACTTTGTAAACAATGTGTTTTCTTTTAATATTCTGAATAACCCGATGTGGTCCAAAATACGCTGATATCATATCATTTAAACCATCCATTCTATACGGTGTTGCTGATAATCCTAAAAGATATTTTGGTTCAACACTCCACATACATTTTGATAAAATTTCAGACATAATCATATGACATTCATCAACTATACAAAATCCAATAAATTTATATACATCTCGTTCTAATTTACTCACATTAATTGCATTTATAAGATAAAAATCATAATTTTCTGGTATAACTTTTGTTTTTGGTTGAATTACATATACTTTGGCATTTGGACAAAACTTCAAAATACTACTTTCCCATTGTTCCATCAATAACAATCTATTCAAAATTACAAGGGTTTTTAATTTGATTTTTGCAGCAATATTAATCGAGGTTGCTGTATTATGTGTAATCGTAAAATCACCAAGTAAAAATCTACCATTTCCTGACAGTTCAAATCCATTATATATACCCGTGGAATGATATTCAATTATAAATGGATACATATTTACACCCATATTTACACCTTTCTCTTGTTTTATCACCCATTTATTACCAACAATTTTACTCTTCATAATTAAACCTAAGCTTCTTCCGATATAAATTAAATTGTTTTTTAAATTCTCATCCAACGTTGTAAACGTTTCCAATCCTTTGAAATGTAATGTTATAAATGCATATCGCTGTCTTATTCCTTTTCCACCAAGGTTAAATATACTTGTTCTAACACCTCTATATATAGATAGATTCAACATCACATGAGAAAGTGGCACATCTTCAATTTGTCGAGTTTGTATATTATACAGTGTTAAAATATGACTAGAATTTACAGTATAATTTACATCATATTCATCATTACGTATAGTATATAATTTATCACGACCAGTTACAGTTGATTTAACTATACGAGGCTTATTATCATCACCAAAAAGAACATCATTAATGTTTATTTCTTTTGCAGTTTTTATAGAACCATCAAACATTAGTATTTCCGTATCTGGATGCAAACATTTCCCGCAACCAACTGGTAAACTTAAAATACAACTCTTTTCCTTATTTAAATGGTTTATACATTCATTTCTTGATACTATTTGTTCATCAAATAATTTACCAGTAAAAGAAGGATAATTATTATCAATATTGTGCAAATTCTTTTGAATTGTTTTAACTAGTGTATTTATATAATAATGAAACGGTAATGTTATAACTTGTGTCGATGGTTCTAAACTATATGAATAAATCTTTTTTGATTGATTACTACTATTATTGGTTCCAACAACTTGTTCAAATACCAAATCATTCATGATTTTTTTACGTTCATCAATCGATAAATCTTGTAATTTAATTTGATATGACATTTATTTCTAATCGTAAGATGAATTTACATTTCATTTTTCTTAAAAACGTAAAAAAGAATTAAAAGATTTTAAGGAATTCAAAGTTAAAGAAAAAATAATTATCTGTAATTGCAAGTTAAAAAAAATCGCTTGTGTATAATTAAAAGTTAAAGGAATCGATGGAAAAAGAAGATGAAAAGTTTTTTATTCTTTTAAATTTTTCATTGAAAAAAAGTTTACCCCTCTAAAATTAGAAAACGAACTTGAACGATCTTGATATACGCCGAGTATATCAAGATCGTTCAACTTTTTATTTTCATTTTTACATAAAAGTATAAATATCGTAAAAGTTTTTTACGTAAAAAACTTTTCAACGTTAATATTACAATGTAAAAGAATTTAAAACTTTAAGTAAAAAGATAAAGAATTAGGAATTCAATAAAAATATCTTTTGTTAAGAATAAATGGTAAGTCAACAAAGTACAACTATACCACTAGATTTTACACATTTAGAACCGAAATATAAAAATTGGGATAGACGAACATGTTATATGCATCCTATTGAAGATAATGATACAATTACAAATGCTCTTTTAGATGATTCTGAAAATTTTTCTAAATTTACATTTATACTTCAGCATTCTGGTTTAGCTAAAAAATTTTTTGAAAAAAATAATTATACACTTGCTGTTATTCCAGATAAATTTATGACAGATATTTGTACAGTTAAATTGACAAAATTCGATGCATACTATATTATTCTAAAACATACCATAAATAATGCAGTGCGTCCATGTGATATAGGTGAAGATACACTTTGGATGCAAAATGGCCATAAAGAATTTTTTAATTTGAGTCAAAAATATTGGAACAATGCTAAAATAATGGGGAATAAAAAATGCAGTAATGGGTATATTTATATCGTCGATAGATTAATTTTGTAATTAATTAAATCGATATAAATATGCAATTATAAAGTAACATAATCCTATAATAATGTAAATTATAGGTAATAAATTAACTTTCCAAGGTGTTGTAGGAGAATGATGTGCCATTTTATTTAACAAATATTTTTAATTAAGCTTTTTCGTTGCTAACAATCTTCCAATTCTTGAAAGATTTACCATCACCACGTGGTGTTGGGTTATTGGTTACAAAATAAGTAACTTTACGTTTACCATTTTTGCTATGTGTTTTACGAGTAACAACTTCATAATCTGAACTGTGGAACGGTTTTTTAGCAACGAGATCAAAAAATTTAACTTTTCCAGTAGGTGATTTACGCTTAGGTGATTTACTTGAACGTTTTGGTGATTTAGAGCGCTTAGGTGATTTACTTGAACGCTTGGGTGATTTGCTGCGAGCCATTCTTTATTATATAGAAATATTTTGTATAAATGAAATAATATCAATTTCATTATGAATATCTTTCCAAATATCTAATGCAACAGTAATATAATTTGGTTTAATTTTATCTACACGTTTACGTAATGCAATAAATTGATTTTCATCAGTGTTGTATTGAAATTCAATTATATCATATGGTTGATACTCAAAATCGCATTTAAACGGTTTTGTCGAATCATATGGCATGTCAATATCACCTCTGAATAAAACATAACCATCGGAAGAATCTATAAATAATTGATTATGATTTTCAATTATAAAATCGATTGTAAGTAAATGAGATGGTTTATATTTAAAAGTGCACGGATTTTTATAAGATTCATATTTTGGTACAAATATAATTCCATCTATATTTTGTTCAGGTGTAGATATTAATCCCCATAAATCATAAAATGATGTATGTAATTGGGATAATTGTAAAATATTTGGCAATTTGAGTGATTCTAATATTTTTCTACGTTCTGTAAAAATTAACGATCTAACATTTTTTGTATTGTATACAAGTATATCAAAAATAATGTAAATACTTGTATCTTTCATGTATTCAACATCCAAGATTGTATTATTTGGTAAATTACTTGTTCCAATTTTTATCACACTTGTTTCATTAATAGCATATAAATTATTGTTATATACCATGACAAGAAATCTTTCACCATCATATTTTAAAAAATAATTGTATTTTGTCATTAAAGTCCACATATTATATTTTAAATTGATTGGTTTATTAATAGGCCACTTACTGTAAAACTTCTTATAATTTGGTTCTAAAAGTGAATTATAATGCGCAACAATTCTACATTCATTTCGATTTTTAAACATATCTTGAACCAAATTAGTTACACTATTAATCTCATTCATTGATAGTGATGATACGGTATCAACACGTTCAACTTCAATTTCATATGTTTTTTGAGTTTGTGAATATGCTTCTATAAAATACAATTCCCACCTCCCATCAAGTATATTGAAAACATGAACATTTTTTTTACGAACATAAACAATTGGAGATGATTGTTCCAATTTAGGTATATTTTCTTCAATATTTAAAGACCATTTTATCTTTAAATATTTTGAATAAAATGTATCTGAAATAATATTTAAAACACGTGTTTTTCGTTGATAGATAATTTCTTGAGATGAATTATAAATTTGACGAATACCACTACTGTAAGTTGTAATGGTCTGATGATATTGTTTATATTTAGGATACGATGTTTTCATGTGTTCTAGAATTGCTTTAAATTCATAAACATTAACATTTGAAACGACTTTATGAGAATTATGTATTAAACATATTCGTGCCTCCAATTCTAATGTATGTTCCGTGAGTAACTTATTATAACGTTGAATAATAGTATTCATATTAACTTGTTAAAAATTAATATATAGGAAATATTTTATTTCATTTTTAAATAAATGGATACCATCGAAGAATTTATGTCTTACAAACATTTAAAAAATAATAATCATGACTTGACACATTTAGGAATTTATGGACCAAGTAAACAATCTGTGTTGGTTCATTTAGATAATTGGGTATTAAAAGATATTTTATTCAATAGTGTATCTTCATTAATTACAAAATGAAAATGATATTTTTATAATAATTATAAAATATTATGGGAATTAACGGTTTAACACCTTTTTTAAAAAAATATGCACCTAATGCATTTTCTACTGTTTCTTTAGCATTGTTTTCTCAAAAAAGAATTGCTATTGATATATCATTATTTTTATATAAATATAAAGTAGTTTTTGGAGAACAATGGTTATCAGGAGTTGTTCAATTGTTAACAACTTTGAGAGAAAATTCAATTCATCCAATAGTTGTATTTGATGGAGAAGCTCCAGTTGAAAAAATTGAAGAACAAAAAATTCGTCGAGCCACTAGAGAAGAACGAAACAACAAATATTTATCTTTGATGGTACAAGTTGATGAATATAATGCAACTGGTGTTATTTGCGACGAATTGCAAGAATTTTATACCAAATCATTTGCAAATATGCAAAAACGATATTCACCTACTCTTTTAGCTGTTCAAATGACGTCATCAACATTTGACATTAATTTTGTTTTAGACAAGTTATCAAAAATGCAAAGTCAAAATGTACGTGTCACGTTTCAAGATATACAATTGGTACAAAATTTGTTAAATGTTTTGCATATTCAAAGTATTCAAGCACCTACTGAAGCGGAAGCATTATGTTCGTGGTTAACTATTACAGATGTAGTTGCTGCTGTTTTAACTGAAGATACAGATGTTTTAGCATATGGTGCACCATTATTTTTAAATAAAATCAATACAAATACGAGTACATGTACAATGATTGATTATAATAAAATTCTAGAAGAATTGAAATTAACACGTGAACAATTTACAGAATTTTGTATCATGTGTGGTTGTGATTATAATCAACGCACAAAAGGAGTTGGTCCAAGTCGTATATTTAAATTTTACAAGAAATATTCATCTTTTAACGAAATTGTTGAAAATGAAACTAAATATGATTTTACCAATATTCATATGGAACGTATAAAACAATTATTCACATCACATATGAATGATACTATTGATCAAATTAATATAGAAGATTGGTATTCTGGTACACCAAATTTTATTGAAATTGAATCATTTATGAAACAATGTAGTTTAACTTTAAAACCTGAACGAATTTATAATGCTTGTTTACAAGATGCTCGTTCCTTTTCTGTTCATAATAAATATAATTACAAAAAAAGAAATTCACCATCTAAATAAATATGGAATACGAAAACCTATTTAAAGACTATTTTAATGGATTTGATGAACCAGAATACCGTGGTGTACCTATTCGAGGCGGTGGAAAAGTTATGTGGAATGAAGGAAATTGTGCTGGAAAGCCACCAAAAGACCCAAAATGTAAAGGAGGATTTTTTTGCAATATAACTTCACGCCAATGGCAATGTAAAACTTGATTTTTTAAATGATGTTCATTATTTAAAAAATTTTTATTGTAAACGGGATTCTAGATATTCGACACGCTTTCGTAAATCTTTTATAATTAGAAGAAGTGGCGCTACCATATTCCCATAATCTATACCTTCTGGTTCATCTGTCACTGGATTATGTAATACCACTTCGGGGAGATACGGTTTTACATCTTCAGCGATAAACCCTATTGATGGAGATTCTGTTGCTTTAACTGTAAATGTAACGGGTTCCAGTGATAACATTTTTTGGGCATAATCCATAGTCATACTTTCTATATCCTTCTTATAACGACGTGCAGATGAGACAGAACCCCATGTTACTTCAGACGTATAATTGTTATAAAATAAATATTGTGTTGCTGCTTGATTGACATTTCGTATAGGAGCTATG
>JACCEA011111429.1_pt1 | contig 14813 bp, 14 predicted proteins | sample 7449851 | NCBI WGS metagenome assembly JACCEA01 (sample SAMN15323453, study PRJNA562643) | freshwater metagenome | isolation source: river surface water | place: USA:Blue River Watershed | collected 2017-08-18 | reverse complement strand
GATTCATAACTATTTGCAGAAGCGACACCAAAAACGGGGATACTGCCGATAATCAACAAAGCGGTATATGTTTTACGTGGTCCGTACTTGTCACATAAAGGACCAATGATCAAACGGACTAAGATGGTAATTGCGACTGCTGCGATATTGATATTTGCGATTTGATCTTTAGTCAGATGAAATTCACCTGCAATGACTGGCATTAAAGGTGCACATGCAAACCAAGCAAAGAAACAAACGAAGAAAGCAAGCCAACTCATGTGGAATGCCCGCATCGCTGGTGCAGAAAAGTTAAATAACTTTATTGATGTGGCTTTTTTCGCCGATAAATCTAAAGACATTGCCATCTCCTATACTGAACGTATACTGCTTTGTTGACACATGTCGCTGTGTAAACAAACCGATCAGATCGGACATCGTTGGCCGTCTTACAATTTTTTAAAAAGTCGTCATTGACTCAGTAAAGAAAATGCAAATGTTATGCCAATTAATAAATTAAAAATCAAAAATAACATTAACTATTGTTTAATAATGATTTTTTATATAATAAATAGCGTTTTAAATATCTTTTAATTGATTGAATAAATGCCGAATACATCAATGAACTGTTTTAAAGCACAATTAAACATGCTTCAAAATAATTCTTTTTATGCACCAACAATGAACATTAATTATTTTTTAATAAAGATCACATCCATTTTTTATTTGTTTCCCTTAGCTACAACGATACAATAAAGCGCACAAAATCGAGGCTAAAGTAATGCCTGCACTGAATAGATCATTCCTCATGGCATTAATTTTGCTTCAAAAAAATACTTAAAGCGCATTATGCTAAATGTGCATTGACTTAGAATTTGACTTTATATTTATGCCGAAACTCAAAATCGCACTCATAGATGATGATCAGGCTCGAGCTGAATACATTAAAACATGTTTAATTCAACATGACTTTGATGTCGTTGCTAGTTTGACTTTAGATCACCTCAATGTTTTTAAATTAGAACATCTTCAAGCAGATGTTATTTTGCTTGATATGGATCACCCTCATCGTGATGTAATTGAGAGTTGCGTAAGCAATTTTGACTTACCAACGGTATTATTCACCAAGAACACTGACCGAAATATGATTAAACAGGCGATTGATGCAGGGATTACCGCTTATATCGTTGATGGTATTGATCCAAGTCGATTACACACCATTTTAGATATTTCGATTCAACAATACAAAAAACATAAAAAGTTGGAAGGTGATCTCAAAGATGCAAAGACCAAACTAGCGGATCGTAAGGATGTTGAGAAAGCTAAAGTCCTACTCATGCAATTACACGGATTAACCGAAGACAAAGCATTTCAACTGCTTAGAAAAAATGCCATGAGCCATCGTATGACCATTGGTGAAATGTCACGTCGCTTACTCGATGCACAACAGCTTTTGAACAATCAATTAAAGGATGAATAAATGAGCAGTTTAGAAAAAAGTGAATTGCAACTTGGCTACATCCCTTTGCTCGATTGTATTGCGCTATTATGGGCAAAACAGCGTGGTTTGTTTGAAGCAGTAGGTCTAAATGTTACCTTAACCAAAGAAGCTTCTTGGGCAAGCCTACGTGATCGACTGGCTTTTGGTCTTTTAGATGCTGCACATTGTTTATCTGCTATGCTACCTGCAGCCGCAATAGGTGCTGATCAAATCGGTATTCCATTACAAACACCGGTTGTTCTCAGTGAAAATCGAGCTTTCATAAGTTTAAGTCAAAAACTGTGTTATCAGTTAGATATAAAGAAATATGATGCTGTAGAGCTATCAGCTAAAAAATTAGTAGAACACATGAAAAAAAATCACGTGGTCTCTTTAGGACATGTTTTCCAGCATTCCATCCATCATTATTGCTTAAGAGAATGGCTAGCATTAGCAGATCTTGATCTTGCACATTCAATACAACTCAAAACTTTACCACCTCCATATATGGTAGAAGCGCTAAATAACCATTTAATTGATGGTTTTTGTGTTGGCGAGCCATGGAATACTCAGGCAGAATTGGCGGGATTAGGGCAAATTGTCGGTTCGAGCCAAGACATCATTCCCAATGTTGCGGATAAAGTTCTAGCTGTAACGCAAGAGTGGGCTCAACAGCATCCAAATACATTAATTGCCTTAACTCGCGCAATCTTGCAGGCTCAACAAGAGTTACGTGTGTTAGAAGATTTTGAACCTGTCTGGCAACTTTTAATTGATTTTGATGTCATCCAGTTTGAATGTTCGCCAAGCATTCATGTTGAAAAATACTATACGATCCAAGATATAATTCGGAACTTCGTTAAAAGTAGCGCTATACCTAAAAGTACAGATTTTGAATGGTTATTTCAGCAAATGCAAAAATGGAACAATTTGCCTGTAGGTTCTATAGATTACGAAAATAAAGCGCAAAGTTTTCTACTATTAGATACTTATTTAGCAGCATCAAAATAAGAGAACTCGTGATAAAAAAAGCTGTCTTGTGAAAAAGACAGCTTTGAAAAGACCCATAAGAGATTCTGCCAATCGAGAGCGATCTCTTATGTAATAGCTATACTATCTATATTCAATTTATCTTTTTCGGACATTTTCATGTCATTAGCAGCCATACAAAACTTCACAATTCATCTTTTTTGCCAATAAGCCACTTTCGTCGATTTAATCAACCCCCTACCCACGAGCTTGAACCCAATGTCAAATTGAAGCTAATGCTTATTATTAATCTAAACTAGCATATTTTTATAATTCAGTATCACGACGCTTCATCCACTGCTCTCTTTAGAAGTATGTTTATACTAATTTTAAAAAATCCATTAGAATTAAAACAAATATTTTTCAAAAGTTTAGAATAAAAAAATATTCATAGCTTGAAATAAACATATGAACTAATTAGAACTCAATTTAAGTTTCAAAAAAGCAAATCAATGAATTACATGACCTTCGAGTTACACAAATTACATGAACGAAATAAGGTAATTCAGTTTAAAATAGTGAAAAATAAATAAGCCTGAAATTTGTCATATTTTAACATTGCCATTTCCTTGCAAAGTTTTCATTATATGCAGCATGCTTGGTATGCAATTTTCTTCATCCATTAAAAGAAATTATAAGAAAAAATGCAGAATTTTGTGCCATAATAAGCAAACTTTGCAGACATCTTGCAAAAAACATTTGCAGATTTAGAACTGGAGCAGGCTGAATGAGCTCAACCATTTTGGTAATTCACGGACCGAATTTGAACTTGCTAGGAAAACGCGAACCAGAGGTTTATGGTTATCTGACCTTAGATGATATTAACCAGCAACTCACCACTCAAGCCGAACAAGCCGAACAAGCCGAACAAGCATCATTTACACTAGATACATTTCAAAGCAACTGGGAAGGTGCGATTGTCGATCGCATTCATCAAGCACAAACTGAAGGGGTTAAATTTATCATTATTAACCCTGCAGCCTTGACTCATACTTCAGTTGCTCTACGCGATGCCCTTCTTGGCGTTGCGATTCCATTTATTGAGGTTCATTTGTCAAATGTTCACGCCCGTGAATCATTCCGTCATCACTCATATTTATCAGACAAAGCCATTGGTGTTATTTGTGGCTTAGGTGCAAAGGGTTACTCCTTTGCTCTCGATTTTGCAATCGAAAAAATTCAATCTTCTAACTAATTTATACATTTCAGGAATGCTCACTCATGGATATCCGTAAAATCAAGAAACTCATCGATTTGATGATTGAATCTGACTTACAAGCGATTGAAGTTAAGGAAGGTGATCAATCCATCTCATTAACTCGCCCTACTCCAGTTTACGCAGCGGCACCTTTGGCAGCAGCACCTAGTGCTTCTGCTCCTGCGGCTCCAGCAGCAAAAACACCTCGTGGCGCCGTAGAAACGTCACCGATGGTTGGTGTGTTCTATTCTGCACCAAGCCCAGGCGAAGGCCCATTCGTAAATGTAGGTCAAACAGTTTCTGCAGGTGAAACACTGGGTATCATCGAAGCGATGAAAATCATGAACCCAATTGAGGCGACTAAAAGCGGCGTGATTGAAGAAATCTTGGTAAAAAATGGTGAAGTGATCCAATTTGGTCAACCACTTTTCCGCTACCGCGCCTAATTAATTTGGGGATTCTAATGTTGCAAAAAGTATTAATTGCAAATCGCGGTGAAATCGCCTTACGAATTACGCGAGCTTGTAAAACGCTTGGCATTAAAACAGTTGGTATTTATTCTGATGCTGACAAAGACTTAATGCATTTACGCTTCGTTGATGAAGCTGTCTGTATTGGGCCGGGTACCACAAGTGAAAGTTATTTAAATATTCCTGCAATTATTACTGCTGCAGAAATTACAGGTGCGGATGCCATCCATCCTGGATACGGCTTTTTGTCTGAAAATGCTGAATTTGCTGAAATTGTAGAAAGCTCAGGTTTTATTTTTATTGGTCCTCGCCCTGAACACATTCGTCTTATGGGTAACAAGGTATCCGCGATTATTGCCATGAAAAAGGCTGGCGTACCGACCGTGCCTGGATGTGACCATGCTGTAACGATTAACAATGCACTTGCTGAAGCAAAAGAAATTGGCTTCCCGTTGATCGTCAAAGCAGCATCAGGCGGCGGCGGTCGTGGTATGCGTATCGTTGAACGTGTCGACACATTACTTGAATCAGTTCAAGCTGCACAACGTGATGCTGAGATGTGGTTTGGTGATGATACTGTATATATGGAGCGCTTCTTACAGAAACCTCGCCATGTAGAAGTTCAAGTGTTAGGTGATGGTAACGGTCATGCGATCCATTTATATGACCGAGACTGTTCTTTACAACGTCGTCATCAAAAGGTGTTAGAAGAAGCACCCGCTCCAAATCTACCAGAACAAGCACGTGCTGATATTTTGGAAGCATGCGTCAATGCTTGTAAGTTGATGCAATACCGTGGTGCTGGAACTTTTGAGTTTTTATTTGAAGAAGGCGAATTCTTCTTTATCGAAATGAATACTCGTGTTCAAGTTGAGCATCCTGTAACTGAAATGGTTACTGGCATTGATATTATTGAACAACAACTGCGGATTGCGGCTGGTTTAGGTTTAAATATTGAACAGCATGAAGTCGAAGTAAAAGGTCATGCGATTGAATGCCGTATCAATGCTGAAGATCCGACCACCTTCTTACCTTCTCCTGGTAAAATAGAAAACTTCTATGCACCCGGCGGCGCAGGTATTCGTTTAGATTCTCATATTTATCAAGGCTATAGTATTCCGCCATATTATGATTCGATGATTGCAAAACTCATCGCTCATGGTAAAGATCGTAAAACATCTTTAGCCCGTATGCGTCAAGCTTTAGATGAAATGATTTTGACTGGAATCAAAACCAATATTCCATTGCACAAAGATCTTATTTTGCAGGATAAAAACTTCTGTGAACAAGCTATGGATATTCATTATCTAGAGAAGCATCTACTAAAACAGCTTGAACCGAAAGCTGAAAAAGCATAAATAAAAAAGCCTCTAAGTTAAGAGGCTTTTTTATTATTCAATCTTTCTAAGGTAGAACACGGCGTAATGTCGCAAAACATTTTTCGCCTTTTTCATTGGCGCAAAAATTAATAGTGTGATCATTTTCCCATTTCACAAAATATTGCGAAACTTCACCAGTTTGGTCTAGTGTTTGACCTGAGCAATCCATTTGATTATTGTCATACTTAATCTGTAAAACTAATGCAGGTAAACGCTCTTTATGATCTTCTGAAGGTTGATAATCATATAAACCATAAGACCATTCTTGGTTACTCTTAATTACGACCTCATTCATTCCACGAAAATTATAGTATTCGACACACTTCTTATTATTAGGAATTTCCATTCCCCATAGCCCCATGATTTCAGGACGAGTTATTACCCGAATCGCATTTGCTTTAGCCAATTGTTGTGCTGTTACTGCTTTTTCATTTACGACCGTGTCTGCCATAGTCCATGTTGAGCAAGCCCATAATAATCCAATAATATAAATATTTTTCATAGATTTAATTAAGTCGTAATTTAAACGGTGCAAGGCTTTAAATTAGCATATTTTTTGAGAAAAACATGCATTCATAACCATATAAACACAATATTTTTAGCTTGAATTTTATTTGATTGTTATGGCATTTTTTCAGGTATGCTAGTTCTAAATTTACAGTTTTTTTATTTACTTTATAAAGATTTAGCTTTAAGGATAAAAGCCATGAAATTTTCTGAATATGTGCAATATGATGGTTTAGGATTAGCAGAACTGGTCAAAAGCAAACAAGTTCATCCTTCAGAATTATTAAAAATTGCATTAGAACGAACAGATAAAGTCAATCCAAAGCTAAATGCCATTATTATTCCAATGTATGAGCAAGCGAAGCAGCGCACACAGCAAGAATCCTCTGGGTTATTTGCAGGCGTTCCTTTTCTAGTCAAAGACTTATTCCAAGAATATCAAGGTATTCCAACCTCTTATGGTAGCCAAGCGCTAAAAAAAATTAACTATACACCTGATTTTAATGCTGAAATTGTAAACCGCTGGGAACAAACAGGCATTATCACTTTTGGTCGTACCAACACGCCTGAGTTTGGTATCAAAGGAATTACAGAACCCGATGCTTGGGGAGCTTGCCACAATCCGTGGAATTTAAAACACAATAGCGGTGGTTCTTCTGGTGGATCAGGCTCTGCAGTTGCAGGTGGAATCGTCCCGATTGCTGGCGCAGGTGACGGTGGCGGTTCAATTCGTATCCCCGCTTCTTATTGTGGTTTATTTGGATTAAAGCCGAGTCGGGGTCGTACACCTTGGGGGCCACAATACAGTGAAGCAATGCATGGTGCTGCCATGCAACATGTTCTCTGCAAAACAGTTCGCGATAGTGCTGCCATGCTCGATGCAGTTCAAGGCCCAGAACAAACTTCACTTTTTAGAATAGAACCACCTGAAAAGAAATATTTAGATATCATTCAACAGGCTCCAAGAAAACTCAAAATTGCTTTTAATACTCAATCACCGATTGGAACAAAAGTTTCTAAAGACGCGATTCAAGCTGTTCAACAAACCGCTCAGTTACTGGAATCTTTAGGGCATATTGTTGTAGAAGATCGTCCAAAAATAGATGGTTTAGCATTAGGAAAAGACTTTGTAACCACTTGGTTCAGCCAGTTCTCATATATGCAGGTACAAATTAAACAAATGGCAGGTGCAACTGATCATGATTTCGAATTAGATTCCATTGCCCTCGCTGCTTTTGGGGCCAAGACAACCGCAACAGAATATATTCATACACTGAATAATTGGGGGCTTTATAGCACTCAAATGAACATTTTCTTTGAAAAATATGATCTTTATTTAACCCCAACAACAGCATCAGTCGCACCTAAAAATGGGGAAGTTGCGACACCTAATTGGCAAAAACCAATCTTGAAAGGACTGTTAAAAGTAGGAAAAGCGCACTATCTGTCACAAGGTAAATTAGTTGAAAAAATGGTGCAGGATAATTTAAGTTGGGTACCTTTTACGCAGTTAGCAAATGTTACAGGTCTACCTGCCATGTCAGTCCCATTATATTGGAACAAGAATGGCTTACCTTTAGGCAGCCAATTTATTGCACCTTTTGGACGTGAAGATCGTTTATTGCAACTTGCAGCACAATTAGAACAAACACAACCATGGATGTCTCAATATCAGAATATTCAACTCTAACCTAAGTTTTAGCTGCCGTTTCCAATTGATTCGGCAGCCAAAATACTAAAAACAAACCGACGAGTACGATACCACTTGCATATAAGAAAATTGTTGCGCCTGAAAACACTTGCCAATAATGCCCAACTAATAGACTTCCAGATGCAACCCCTAACCCCCACATGGTGCTGTAAAGTGCTTGTCCCCGCCCTTGTTGCTCAGCTGAAAAATTTTGAAAAATCACTTTCATTGCAATTAAGTGAAATAATCCAAAACTAAAGGCATGTAAACATTGAGCAAATAACTGACCCAAAAAATGTGTGTTTAATATACTAACCAAAAACCAGCGTAAACTTGTCAAAATCAAGCATACTGCAACTAGTGTCCGCCAAGAGAAACGAGTAAAGAAAACTTTTTGCGCTATGGCAAACATGATAATTTCTGCAATTACGCCTGTTGCCCACAGCGTTCCAATTTGTGTCGTGCTAAACCCAATCTCTTTTAAAAAATTACTATAAAAACTATAAAATGGCGCTTGTGAGAATAATAAAACAAATTCAATCGCAAAAAATGCAGCCACAGTAGGTCGTTTTAAAATAGGTAATATAGATTCTAGTTTTTTTTGCGAGCTAGGCGCATGTTCAGGTTCTTTAATGCTAAATGACCACAAAAAAGCTAAAAAAGAAACCGCTAGAAGTAAAATGGGTAGCATTGAAATTTCAATAATTTCTAATAAAGCTCCGATAATGAATACGCCTAATATGAAGCCAACAGATCCCCACTTTCTAACTTTTCCATAAAGCTCTGCGCGTTTATCCCCCAACCAGAATAAAGTAACGCCTTCAAATTGCGCCAAAATTGCATTTTGAAAGAAACTAAAGATCAGCATAAGTAGTGCAACAGATTGAAAGCTATTCGGGATGACAAAAATGGCAAACCAGATGCAGGCTTCCATCCATGTTGCAATACGCACTAGCAACATTCGTTTGCCTGACTTATCAGCAATCCAGCCCCAAATCAGCGGTGCAAAAAAACGAGTAATAATCGCAATTGAGGACAAAATACCAATTTCTTGATAATTAAAACCTTGATCTTGTAGATACAAGTTCCAATAAGGCATGAATGTACCCACTATGGAATAGTAGAATAGGTAGAAACCACCCAAGCGGGTTTGGATACTTAAAGATTGAAACAATTCACGCGCCTTTTACATAGATCAACAGCTATCATTCACAACAAGATGTATTGCCTTGCGATAAACATAAATTTTAAGTGAGGCAAACAACCATCACAAATGGACTACCACCATTCGTCATTTGATTCCAAGGAAACATACAATGTGGAAATTGGCAGATGCTAATACATTCTAATTCGAGTAATGATTAAGCTATAAAAAATCACCACTAGTAATAGTGGTGATTTGGTTTTGCATGTAAAAATGCAGGAATCAATCCAGTCAAAGCAGCTCGAATATCTGCACGCTCATTAATCAATTGATGTGAACCCTCTTCCAACATCAACAAGGTCTGTAATCTAAATTTTCGGCGAATATATTCAATGTTATAACGCCAATCTACCGTTTGATCGAGTGCACCTTGAGCAAGCCATACGGGAATACGACATGCAGGTCGATGTTCCATTTCTAACATCCATTTGGACATTGCTAAAATCCAATCCATCCCCATCATTCGAGGCTGTAACGGATCAGTTAGGCGAATAAATCTTAAAAACTCAGGATTATGATTATTACGACGGAAATGTCGTGGTACTTGGCTCTTTATACGACGAATAATTCCTAAGCCAACAGAATTATGCCACCAAGCTGTTTTTGCAGGTCGAATCAATGGCGATAAGAGCAACACTCGATTAACGATCGGATCTTCTCTACGCTCAGCAAATTCAAGTAAATGATGCATCCAAATCGCACCACCAGTACTTTGCCCTATTCCTAACCATGGTTTTGGTAGTTGTTTAGCACTACGAACAACATCATAAACTGCATGCAATACTTGCTGGTAATGGTCAAAATTCTGAATACTTGCTGGTGAACCATTACTTAATCCATGACCGGGCAAATCGTATGTAATAACACTGAATCCTTGATCAAGAATTTCTTTTATAATGGGTTGATAAATACCACTATGTTCTAAGTATCCATGTAATAAGCATACCGTACCTAAAATCTTTTCACGTTGAGGTTGAAATACTTGTACATGTAAACGAAATAATGGCATTTCAACATAGCCTTGCCAGTGTTCGCATTCAAGTAAATCTAAACCATAAAGCTTTCTATAGGCTTGTAGTGCTTTTGAAGGTTCTATTAATTTTGATAAATCAAGCGGCTCTAAAAGCTGAGGCGTTGTTTCTCTATTGGGGATAGGTAAATCCAATTGTTTGAGTATTGTCGGATTTAAAAATGGAATATTGGACATATTATGGTATCTCTCGACAATCACTTGAGCCAAAAAGCGTATCACGAATCGTAGCTAGCAATTCATAGTTAGCACGACGACTGTGATCATAGTTTTGTTCACTTGGTCGCCAGTGTGTCAATGTTGTTGGCATCGGTGCGATCACAGGAACAGTTTCAATTCCATTGAGTGCAAATAAACGTCTTGTTCGTGGCATATGATATTCATCTGTGATGAGAATGACTGTCGGTGCGCCACCTTTCTTTTGCAGTAATAATGAACTAAATCTGGAGTTTTCACAGGTATTCATACTTCTATTTTCTAGAAGCTTCGCTTCTATACCGCGTTCTTTCAGCCAAGCTTGCATATAAGGTGCTTCAACACCACTTAAAACAATAGGAAGAGGATATTGCTTTTCGACTTGCAAAGTTTTTTCCAATCGAAGACGTGTATAGTTATTTACAACAATATCTTTACCATTTGCACCAAGTGTCAAGCCACCGCCTAAAACAACAATTGCATATGGCTGAGACAATCCTTGCGACTCGTTCATTCCATCCTTGTTCTTCTTCAGATCAACTAAATCTTTATTTGTCTCGTCTTTTTCATCTGAATAAACAGGTAACTCAACAGGATATGCTTCTAAAAAAGCAATATATTTTCCCATTAAAGCCTGATTATCAGGCGTATTCCACTGTAAAAAATCCATTGGCGTACTTGCTGCTACAGCAGAACTCTCTTGTTCCTGTTCTGATTTCTCCGCCATTAATGGAATATTGGTCTGCTGGTTTTCTTCTACATTTTCACGTTCTTGCTCTTCGGTAATCAGTTGTTGTAATAATTTATAACGTGCTTGAATTGATCTTAAATCTTCAGGTTTTTCAGACCGAAATGTTTTTTCCATTAACTTGAGATAAGCTTGGCGCGCAATCCACAAATTAGACCCCGGCTCCAAAGTTTCATGCTCGCTTAATGCAGCTGGTTTCTGACTTTGTGCAGCAACTTCATTCACATCAACAGGTACAAATCGGTTTAGCCCCTTTACAACCAATTGCGAATAAAATGGCGAATATAAAAAAAGTACAAAGCAGCCTAATAGCACGAAAAATATAGTTATGATTCGTACTAAGCCAATCATCCAATGTACTTTATCCATAAAATTCCTTATACATGATGCGCTTGGATTAAGCCTTGCTCACTATACAACACTGGTTCAGGTTCTAATTGAATATTAAATTTCTGTTTTACATCACTTTGTACAGTTTGATAGGTATTTTTAACATCAGCTAATGTCGCATCTGCATAATTCACTAACACCAATGCCTGTTTATCAAACATTCCAACAGAACCAAGTTGTTTACCTTTCCAACCTGTTTGATCGATCAACCAACCCGCTGCAACTTTAACATTGCTATGTGCTTGAGGATAATGGGGAATATTTGGAAAATGTTGAGCAATTTTGCCAAATTCAGCTTCAGTCAAGATTGGATTCTTAAAAAAGCTTCCAACATTTGGAAATTCTTTTGGATCAGGCAATTTACTTTGACGAATATGAATCACCTGATTTTGTAAATTTTCAGCGGTGAATTCCTCTCCAACAGCTTGTTTAAGATCACCATAACTCAACTTCAAATCAGCTTTTTTTAATAGTTTGAAAGTAACACTGACGATGATGTAGCGGTTTGGATAGTCTTTGAAAATACTATGGCGATAAGCAAAGTGACAGTCCGAACCTGAAATAGAATCAAATACTTTTAGTTGACGATCATAGACTTGAACAGAATCGATAAACTCACCAACTTCAACACCATAGGCACCAATATTCTGCACAGGTGATGCACCCACTAAGCCGGGAATGAGTGCGAGGTTTTGCAAACCAAACCATTGTTGTTGAGTGCTGTACAACACAAAGTCATGCCATACTTGCCCAGCACCCACTTTAACTGTGATGGTATTTTCATCTTCAGCGAGAACATTTATCCCTTGTATATTTAAATGCAACACCAAAGCTTGAATCTGTTGGGGTAATAACACATTACTTCCACCAGATAAAATCAAAGCATTCAAATTGTGTTGCTCAGCAAAGTTTAATGCCTCGATCACATCATCAGGATGATTGATTTGAACATAATGCGAAGCAATAGCACTCAAATTTAATGTATTTAAGTTTTTAAGCTGAACTTGTGCTTGTACCTGCATATTAAATTAAATCCTATTACCCTACTTTCATTTGCTTTTTAAAAACGTTAACCCATGCTTGGCTGCTAGATTCACATTGATCAAGTACTCGATCAAATCCATCCGATCCACCGTAGTAAGGGTCAGGCACTGCCTGCTGGTTAAAATGAGGATCATGCTCACTCATCAATGCGATTTTGGCGCGGATCTGTTCCGCACCAAACTGGCGTACCGCTTTCGACATGAGGGACTGAATATCTTCAAAATTCTCATGGTCCATCGCCAGAATCAGATCAAACTCAATAAAATCCTCAAGACGAATTTGTCTGGCACGTAAGCCCGATAAATCATAGCCACGCTGTAGCGCATGTTTCTGGCTTCGCGCATCAGGTGCCTTGTTTGGGTGGTAATTGCTCGTACCCGCCGAATCGACAGATACATTTAAACCATGCGCATCACAATAATGTCTGAGAATTGCTTCCGCTGTGGGTGAACGGCATATATTTCCTAAACAGACACATAATACCTTGTACGGTATTGGGGATGGCATAATCACCTCAAAACTACACTTTTTAGAACATCTTATGGTAATTTATTTGGGCAGTGAAACCTATAGTTGCCTTATATAAAAATGTTGTATTTATTAGAATTTGTTGGCATTTTGTCTATGATTGCGACATAGGTCAGGTATGGACGATGATTTGTCAAAAGATAGAAATAAGGATGTACGTATGAACCAGTTTCAGTTCCAGACCGTTCCCAACATTATTGCAGGTTTAGGTTCAATACAGGAACTTAGAACCATCTTGTCACAACATGATTATCGAAAAGCGCTTCTGGTCACTGATGCTGGCATGATTCAGCACCAGCTTCATTTACCCATTCTAGACATTCTGGATCAGATAGGTCTTGAGACTATCATTTATTCCGATATTCAGGCCGACCCACCTGAACATATTGTTTTAGAATCGGTTGATTTCGCCAAACAGGAAAAAATTGATGTCATCATCGGTTTTGGCGGCGGTAGTTCCATGGACGTGGCTAAAATCATTGCCTTGCTCGCACACCCTAAACAACAGCAAAAACTGAGTGAAATCTATGGTGTAAACCAAGCCAAATCCCCTCGTTTGCCACTCATTCTTATTCCAACAACAGCGGGAACGGGTTCAGAAGTCACTCCCATTTCGATTGTCACCACTGGCGCAACCACCAAAATGGGCATAGTCTCTCCTATCCTTTATGCCGATGTTGCTATTCTGGATGCGACATTTACGCAAGGTTTACCCGCCCATATCACGGCGGCAACGGGTATTGATGCGATGGTACATGCAATTGAAGCCTATACTTCAAATGTTAAAAAAAACTTCTATGCAGATATGTTAGCCCAAAATGCACTGAAATTATTAAATCATAATTTAGCTAAAGTGTTGAAAAATGGTGCTGATTTAGAAGCTCGCCAAAATATGTTGGTCGGCTCAATGCTTGCTGGTCAAGCATTTGCTAATGCTCCAGTCGCGGCAGTCCATGCTCTCGCCTATCCATTGGGCGGACATTTCCATCTTTCACACGGACATACCAATGCCTTAGTTTTAATTGAAGTGCTTAAGTTTAATGCACCCAAAGCCAAGCAGCACTATGCAGAGCTTATGCAACTGTTAGATCCACGTAGTACAGGTTGCACAGATGGTTTATGTGATCTATTTATTGATCATATGCAGAATCATTTGGACCAGAGTGGGTTAACATTGAAATTAAAAGATTTAGACATTCCTGAGGCGAAATTACCTCAGTTAGCAAAAGATGCAATGCTACAAACCAGATTGTTGCAGAACAATCCAAGGGAAATGACCGAGCAAGACGCATTACAGATCTATCAGGCGATTTATGCATGAGCAAACCAACTTTAAAACGACGCGAACAATTTAAATTCTTTTTTCCAATCCAAACCCGTTGGGCCGATAACGATATTTATGGTCATGTGAACAATGTGACCTACTATAGTTATTTTGATACCGCAGCTAATTCATTACTGATTCAAAAAACAGGATTTGACATTCACAACAGTGAAGTTATTGGCTTAGTGGTGGATTCAGCCTGTAGTTTCTTACAGGAACTCTCCTTTCCTGAAATGGTTGAGGTGGGTGTCGCCATTGGAAAGATTGGTAACTCCTCACTGCGTTATGAGCTGGCAATTTTTAAGCAAGATCAAACACAAGCAGCCGCTCAAGGGCATTTTGTCCATGTATTTGTAGACAGAGAAAGTCGAAAAAGCACAGCAATTCCAGATGCAATGCGCTCTACACTCTTCGAATATTTGCTGCTGACCGTATAAATGAATAGAGGCAAAACGTTTCCGTTTTGCATCTTACTTAGAATCGTTAAGATTTCAATTGAATGTTATGTAACTCTGCATCAAAAGTTTCCACTAGGCTTTTGATTGTGGATTCCTTGCTTAATAATTCGATCGCCCGATGATAAGCTCTTTCTTTACGCTCATTCTGCATAACTAAAGG
>JACCEA011809389.1_pt1 | contig 14815 bp, 14 predicted proteins | sample 7449851 | NCBI WGS metagenome assembly JACCEA01 (sample SAMN15323453, study PRJNA562643) | freshwater metagenome | isolation source: river surface water | place: USA:Blue River Watershed | collected 2017-08-18 | reverse complement strand
GGCGACAATAGTTCGGAAGCTATTTTTGAGATTCAAACGGGTCAATTCAATAACAGTGATTTTGGTATCAATGCGTATTCGATGTGCCAAGGCCCACGAGTTGGTGGGCGAGGAGGCTGGACAGACTTAGGCTGGGGTTTTGGAACACCCTCACAGAGTTTGGCGGATGCTTATGAACCGGGCGATGTTCGGAAAAATTCAACCATTATCTTCATTGATAATTCAGGGAAATTCAAGGGAACTATCTTATTTGACGGTTTCCGGATTCCGAGCGCAGACTCAGTAGAGAACCTCCGATACAATTACAAGGCGTATCATTCCGAAAATAAAAATGTGGAAAGCTATTTGGGCAACCGTGACAGAAAGCAAAAAAATGTGCATTTGCTTCGGTTGGGAGAATTGTACTTGATTCAGGCGGAGGCAGCTTTGGAGTTAAACCAGTTTGGGGAAGCTGAAAACGCTTTGAATATCGTTCGGAAAAGAGCAGGATTAGCGCCAGTTTCAGGTTTAGGAAAAGAGCAACTCCGTGAAGCCATCTGGAAGGAACGCCGCGTAGAATTAGCCATGGAGCATGACCGCTTTTTTGATTTGGTTCGGCAAGGGCGTGCAGCAAGTGTACTGCAAGCACAAGGAAAGAATTTTGTGGCAGGAAAGCATGAAAAATTACCAGTTCCGGCAGTTCAAATCGCTTTGAGTGGAGGCACATTAACACAAAATCCAGGCTATTAAAATTCCGAATAACTGGGTTTAAAGGAGTCATTTGAAAGAATTTTTTCAGATGATTGAGGTAAATAAAAGAAAATCGCATTCGTATTACTAGAGAATAAACCACATGCAATGCTCCGTTTGCATGTATCATACAGACACTAAATCCTCTTGACGGAGCAAGAGAAAAACAGTAAAAACAAATGAAAACCATTCAAAAAAATCTAGGATTGGCTGCTTTGGCCTTGTTTTCAGCGGTTGTCATGACAGCGTGTGACACAAACAAAGAACCTGAACTTCCGCCAATTGGTGGTTTTAATTCTGCGGATGATGTTGCTGCGGCGAACTTAGTGGCGTATTGGAGTTTTGACGGCGATGCGCGTGAAGTAAAATCAAATATCGCGCCTGAGCAGTCAACGAATGCCTCATTTACGACGGGTGCAAAAGGACAGGCTGTTAGTTTGGCAGCAGGTTTCTTGCGTTACCCAACGATTCCTGGCTTGAACACAGCCAATGGCTTGGGTTCTTTCACCGTTTCTGCTTGGGTAAACATGAGAAACGTAGAAGGAAAAGCAACGTCTATTTTTGCCTTGAACGAAGCAAGAAATGCAGCACCAGACTGGGGACAAATGATCAACTTGATGGCAGAAACAGCCTCATTTAAACCATCTTCTGATACGTTAGTCGTGAAAGGTGTACTCGGACAATACGCTTCTGGCACACGTGAAGGACACGATAACTTGAATAACTTTGGTGTGGTAGGAACCGACTACCAAATCGTGAAAGGAGCAGGAAAATGGACACAAGTCGTGATGAAATACGATGCAGCAACATCCACGATTGACTTGTATGCAAACGGTGTTTTGGTTTCAAACAAGAATTTCCGCGTACGTAAAAATGGCGCATTAGGGCCTTTGGTTTTCCCACTAAATTCAACTGTGTTGATTGGTGCATTTGCTAACCAACAAACAGGTTATCCGAACTCATCAACACAAGTTTGGCAGAACTTATTCACAGGTCAAATTGATGAAATCCGTGTCTTCAATCGTGCGTTGTCTGATGGCGACATCAGCTCATTATTCCAATTAGAAAGCGCTGGACGTTAATTAAACTAGCAAAAGAGGTCATTTGCCCCAACGCAAGTGGCCTCTTTTTGCAAATAGCCATCGCTATAAAATCCATTCATGTATGAAAGTAACTTCTTTTTTTACACTTTTGTGGATAGCTCTTCTATCGCAAAGTTGTACCGCCCAACCCATTGAACCTGAGTTGTTTTATTTTTCCTCTATTCGTGTAAATGGCCAACAATCGGGTGGTTTTTATGCCAATAATATTGCTGGAAAACCAACGGTTGAACTGGCTTTCTCTGCTCCTCTAGCAAAAGAATCTGCTCCGGAGTATATCAAATTATTTGAAAGAGCCACAGCACAATTGGTGGAGTCATCCTTGCAGTTTTCACGCGGGGATAGCGTCGTGACACTCCAACCCAAACAAGATTTGAAGAGCGCTACGGCGTACCAAGTCGTCATTTATCCCGACCTAAAATCAAAGAAATTAACAACATTACAAAATTTACACCGCTTTGGCATGACAACCAAAGTGGACCCCGCTGATAAATTCCCACGGATTTCAGACGACGAATTATTGACACTCGTCCAAAAACAAACTTTCAACTATTTCTGGGATTTTGGACATCCTGTTTCTGGATTAGCACGTGAAAGAAATACATCTGGTGACATCGTGACCTCTGGTGGAACTGGTTTTGGGATTCTAGCAATGGTGGTTGCTGTTGAACGTGGATTCATCTCACGCGAACAAGCCATCGAACGCTTAACCAAAATGACAGATTTCCTAAAAAATAAGACAAAGACTTACCACGGTGTTTTTCCTCATTGGTTGAATGGCGCTACTGGAGAAACGGTTGCTTTCAGTACGTATGATGATGGCGGAGATTTGGTAGAAACTTCTTTCTTAATGCAAGGTTTGCTAACTGCCCGTCATTATTTTAATCAGTCTGATGCCAAAGAAACGGCAGTGCGCAAAACCATCACAGAACTCTGGGAAGCAGTGGAATGGGATTGGCATACCAAAGGCGAAAATGTCCTGTACTGGCATTGGTCTGCCAATCACGGATGGCGCATGAATCACAAAATTCAAGGTTGGAACGAATGTCTAATCACGTATTTTCTAGCGGCTGCTTCACCTACTCACCCGATTTCGAAGGATGTTTATGACCAAGGTTGGGCGAGGCAAATGAAAAACGGGAAAACCTTTGAAGGCGTTACCCTTCCGCTCGGTTTTGACTTTGGTGGGCCGCTGTTTTTCTCGCATTATTCGTTCTTGGCACTTAGTCCCAAGGGGTTGAAAGATTCGTATGCGGATTACTGGACACAAAATAGGGCGCATACAGAAATCAATTATAGATATTGTGTACGAAATCCAAGAAATTATGCGGGTTACAGTGCAAATTGCTGGGGTTTAACCGCAAGTGATTCACACAATGGCTACGCAGCTCACTCTCCGACGGAGGATTTGGGCGTTATTTTTCCGACTGCCGCTTTGTCTGCTTTTCCTTATACACCCAAGGAGTCAATGGATGCTTTACACCATTTTTATTATGTTTTGGGTGATAAAATCTGGGGAGAGTATGGTTTTAAGGATGCGTTTAATTTATCGAATTTATGGTTTGCTGACTCGTATCTCGCCATCGACCAAGGCCCGATTATTTGCATGATTGAGAATCACAGAACAGGACTTTTATGGAATACCTTCATGTCAACGCCCGAAGCAAAAAAAGGAAAACAAGTACTCGGATTTGAGTAAATACAAAACGCGACTTTATTTTTTGTTAAAGTCGCGTTTTTTGTTCTTCCTTATTTTAGGAGTGTGTGAGTTTCTTTTGTTGTTGGTATTGCTTCGTCCAACTCCAAGCACCTTGTGCGGCAATGAGACAGAAAATAAAATACAAAAAAGCGTACAGTTTTACTTCCTTGATATAATACATGTACGTACTCAAAATATCAACAGCTAACCAAATCCACCAAGCTTCTACTTTTTTGCGCATCAGGAGGAATGTCGCATAAATACTCATAATCGTCGTAAAGGAATCTACAAACGGAAATGCACTCGGAAGACTGAATAATCGCGGAAAAATTTGATGTAAATGTTGAGAAAATGTACCAAATAAACCTGTAAATAAAAGAGCAAGAAGTGAATAAATAAGAAAATTTCTTGGATTTAATTTACTGATAATCAATTCATTGTTCTTATTTTTTTCTTCATTTTTCGGGAATTTCCAATACCAAAATCCGAGAATATTCGTGACAAAGAAAAAAACTTGTAAAAACATATCCGGATAAAGCTGAATCTGGTAGAAAAGCCCAAAAGCAAGCAAAACATTGGTAAGCCCAATAACCCAAGACCAGACATTTTCACGCACAGACAACCAGACCGCTACAGCGCCGGTCATCGTTGCCCAAAACTCAATATGACTCATCGGGTAGCCCCAAAACGTAAAAAAAAGTCGGTCAATACGGAAAATATCAAGCATAGATTTCAAAGTAAAAGGAACGAAAGATAAGGCATATTCATGGAAATAAATACAACCTCATCTTTGTTCCTCACCCATACAAATTTAATTCGGAATAAATCGAGGTGCTTTTCGGTGTTTTGAAAGTTGCTCGTAGCTGTAAGCGATGCCCAGAAGGGTCGGTTCAGACCAGGCTTTCCCGAAAAAAGAAATCCCCACGGGAAGTTCTCCTACAAAACCCATCGGAACAGTAATATTCGGATACCCAGCTTGTGCAGCGGGAGACGAGCTACCAATCCGGAAGGTATCGCCATTTTTTGGGTCAATATCCCAAGCAGGGCTGCCTGTAGGCGCAATAATCGCATCTAATTGATGTACTGCCATCACACTGTCAATCCCTCTTTTCTGGATGCCATCTCGCATCGTTTGCAACGCTTCTTTGTATTCCGGCGAATCCAATGAACCTTTTGCACGTGCCATCGTAATCAATTTTTGGTCATATTCCTTGATTTCAATCGAATCTTGGATATTGAACTCAATCAAATCATCGATACTTTTTATGGGGGAATTAGGCCCTAATGACTTGAAATATTTGTTTAGCCCATCTTTGAATTCATACAATAATACTTGGTAAGAAGCCGCACCAACATTTTTTACCGCCGTTATTTGGTCGATTTCCACAAAAGTTGCTCCTTGTTTTTTCATACTTTCAACAGCTTTCCAAAAAAGAGCATCTACCTCTGGCACGCGGCCAAGTGGTTGCTTGAAAATGCCAATTTTTTTGCCTTTCAGTGCGTTTTTGTCAAGAAATGACGTGTAATCGGTATAAGATTTACCTTGACTTGCCGCTGTTCTTTCATCTCTTGGGTCGATTCCCGTCAAGGCGCCCAAAGCAATGGCAGCGTCGCGAACTGTCCGTGCCATAGGACCAGATGTATCTTGCGTTTCCGAAATTGGAATAATTCCTCTCCGGCTAATCAGCCCGACAGTTGGCTTAATCCCGACGACACCATTCGCATTGGAAGGGCAAACGATGGAACCGTTGGTTTCTGTTCCGATGGCAATCATACATAAATTGGCAGAGACAGAAACGCCTGAACCAGCACTCGAACCGCATGGATTTTTGGTTAAAACGTAGGGATTTTTTGTTTGGCCGACTATACCACTCCATCCACTAGACGAAGCGCTACTTCGGAAATTCGCCCACTCACTTAAATTGGCTTTTCCGAGTATAATAGCACCTGCCGCGCGTAATTGTGCAGTAACCCAGCTGTCTTCAGGAGCAATGGAAAATTGCAAAGCACGGGAACCAGCCGTGGTAGGCATTTTGTCGTGCGTATCGATGTTGTCTTTAAGTAGCACCGGAACACCGTGCAGCGGCCCGCGGCTTTTTCCTGCTTTGCGCTCTTTTTCAAGTTCTTGTGCAATTTGCATGGCATCGGGGTTTACAGCCAAGACAGAACGGAGTTCGGGGCCTGCTTGATCAATGGCTTTGATTCTATCCAAATACCATTTTGTCACTTGTGGAATGGTCATTTTTCCTGTTTTGTATGCAGTTTGGAGCTGCTGCACGGTCATTTCTTCTAAGGAAATCTGTTGTGCTCCACAAAATGGGAGAATTGATAGAAAAACAAGGAGCGTAAGAATTGTTTTTTTCATAGATGGGGGAAAAGGTTAATGAAATTCATTTACAAGATGACTAAAATACAAACAAAAAGGTTTTATGTCGGATGAATGCGTGTAGAAGAAAGGAAAATTAAGATATAAGGGCATAAATTAGAGAGAAGGGAGGAATTTAGCGCTTTTTTCTATATCTAGGAATAGCTTCAAGGATTAGTTGACTTCTATTTGTTTCTCAAAATTTGATTAAATTTGCTAAAAAAGAAAAGATGAAAGTAAAACAGATGATAGGTGTGTTGTCGCTTGCTGCAACACTTTGGAACTGCCAACCGGCTGCGGAGGAAGTGATAGACAAGGCCGTTTCGGCGCACGGTGGTGAAGTATTCGAGCACACAGAGGTTTCGTTCAAATTCAGGGATGCGTACTACAATTTAGTCCGGAATGAGGGTGCGTTTATTTACACGCGGATGCAAACAGACACAACAGGAGAGGTGATTACGGACAAGGTTTCTAACAAAGGATTTGTTCGTTATTTCGGAGAAATGCAGGTGCAATTGCCTGATTCTATGATGAATAAGTATAGAAATTCTGTTAATTCAGTAGCCTATTTCTTTTTGATTCCAGGTGTATTGAAGGACCCCGCAGCGAAGAAAGAGTATTTGGGGAAAGAGAAGATTAAGGACACGGAATATTACAAAGTTAAAGTGTTTTTTACAGAAGAAGGTGGGGGAGATGACCACGAAGATACATTCGTTTATTGGGTTAATAAAAGAACGTCATTTATTGATTATTTTGCGTACGAGTACAAGACAAACGGCGGAGGCATTCGTTTCCGTGAAGCAGTAAACAGACAAAAGCAGGCAGGCTTGCTATTCTGCGATTATGTTAATTATGGCCCCAATGACAAAGGTGCAACGTTGGAAAATATGGCTCAGTTATTTGTAGATGGGAAATTGAAAGAAGTATCGAAGATTATCAATGAAAATGTAGTTGTGAAAGATTTGAAGCCCAAAGAGTGAATTTGGGAAAGATATTTCCCTATAGATTTTAGACTAACACGTGTATTTTGTACATCTGTTTAAGTTGTAAAATGTCTTTTTTAATTTAAATTGCGCACAAAAATTAAAGTTCAATTCTAATAACTAGAAACGTGGAAAAAAGTATTTGGCGAAAAAAACCTATGGCTGCTTATGAAGCAGACATGAAAAAATCAGAACTAAAAAGAGTACTCACGAAATGGGGCTTGACCTCGCTCGGTATTGGAGCAATTATTGGCGGGGGTATTTTTACTTTAACAGGTATTGCCGCGCATAATTTTGCAGGACCAGCCCTAGCTATTTCCTTCATCATTGCTGCTATTGGTTGTACTTTTGCTTCCCTTTGTTATAGTGAATTTGCTTCTATTCTACCTGTTGAAGGCTCTGCTTATGCCTATTCATACGGAACCGTCGGCGAATTTTTTGCTTGGTTAATTGGTTGGAATCTCATTTTGGAGTACATGATGGGAGCCACAACAGTTGCAGTAGCTTGGTCAGGGTATTTAGAGAAATTCCTCCATTTATTCGGAATTGAACTCCCAGCTTATCTTATGAATGATCCATTTACAGCAGGAGAAAAAATGGGTATAGATGGCCCCGTACCTGCTTTCAATATCGCTGCATTCTTTATCACTTGGATTGTTACATCTGTACTAGTAAGAGGTATTCAGGAATCAGCGAAGACAAATAATATTATCGTTGTTATTAAGCTTAGCGTAGTTATCTTCGTGATTTTAGTAGGTGCTTTCTATGTAAATGTTGAAAACTGGAAACCGTTCATTCCTGAAAAAGTTATTGCACCAGATGGTACTAGTACTTTTGGTTGGGATGGGGTTGTTACGGCAGCTACCATTGTCTTTTTTGCATACATTGGTTTTGATGCAGTATCAACACAAGCAGGCGAAGCAATCAATCCTAAAAAGGATGTACCTTTTGCAATTATCGCTTCTTTGGTTATTTGTACTGTACTTTACATTTTAGTTTCACTCGTTTTAACTGGGATGGTTCGTTACGATACATTGGATTTGAAAGCTCCAGTTGCCTCTGCCTTCGCTGATGCAGGTCTCCCTTGGGCTGTATTTATCATTACTTTGGCTGCCGTTGCTGGTCTGACATCTGTAATGCTCGTGATGCTATTAGGACAAACACGTATTTTCTTAGGCATGGCAAAAGATGGTTTGTTACCTGGTTTCTTCAAAGAAATTCATCCAAAATTCAAAACTCCGTGGAAGAGTACACTACTCGTAGGCTTTATCGTTTCGGTTGTTAGTGCAGTAACTCCCATTGAAAAAGTATCGGAAATGTGTTCAGCGGGAACTCTCCTCGCATTTGCTATGATTTCTGGAGCTGTACTTTTGTTGAGATACCAAAGACCAGATCTAGAGCGCCCTTATAAAGCGCCTCTCATCTGGTTTGTTGCACCAATGGGTGTGTTGTTTAATTTATTCTTAATGTCCAGATTACGAATAGATACCTGGTATGCATTTCTTGTCTGGAGTACATTGGGAATCATTGTTTACTTTTTGTATAGTAGAGGAAAAAGTAATTTAAACTCGATGGAAAAAGAATAATTGATTATTTTCATAAAAAAAGGAGGCAATGAATGCCTCCTTTTTTTATGAAAAATCTTTTTCTAGCGATATTGTATCTTACCGTGCAACTTCTATTTTCCACTTTTTCCCTTTCATCTTATATGGTTGGATATTTTGTAGCAATTGATTAACCACAGAACTTCGCACACCTACATAAGTCGCAAAATCTTGTACTTCTATACGGCCAATTGCTTCTTTGGGGATTTGTCCTTTTTGGACAAAGAACCCAACAATATCCATCTTACTCACTTTGTCTTTTTTTCCTCCACTTATGTAAATAGTCGTCCATTCGATAATTTTAGGTGGACGAGTAGGAGTTTGAATCTTTAATTCAACTAAACCTTCTGGAATATAATAGGGAATTTTCTCTTCTGGAGTTATTAAAACATAGGCTGAACCCTCCGCGTGCATCCGGGCAGTCCGCCCGTTTCGATGGGTAAATTCTTGCTCATGATCAGGTAATTGAAAATGAATGACATGCGCAACATCTGGAATATCCAATCCTCTAGCCGCCAAATCTGTAGTGACCAAATATCGGGTACTTCCATTACGGAAACGTATGAGTGCCTTTTCTCGGTCTATCTGCTCCATCTTCCCATGAAATATCCCGCACGGAATTTCTTGTCGGTACAACGCAGCCGCAATATCCTCTACGGTATCTCGCTGATTACAAAATACCAAAGTGGCAGCCGGCGAAAGTTGTCCAAGCAAACCCAATAAAGCTTGCACTTTGTTGTTTGTTTTCACTTGAAACAAAGAAAAACCAGTTTCCGCTGTCGCTTTCTCATTTAAATAATCGAGAACTTTGACATCGGCGACCCGCAGGAAGTCAGGAAGAGAAATGCCTTGTGTCGCTGAAATAAAAATATGTTTTTTCCGTGATGGCGTCTGAGCCAATATATACCTTATCTGGTCATGAAATCCCATTTGTAAAGATTTATCAAATTCATCAAAAACAAGGGTTTGAATTGATTCTGCTTCAATGGTGTTTCGTGTAAAATGATCTGCAATACGGCCTGGCGTACCTACGAGTATGGCTGGAGGCTCTGCCAAGCTCTTTATTTCTATGTCCATGGTATGACCGCCGTAAAAGGCATTCAGTTTAAAACCAGTTCCTAAACTTCGCCAAACGGACTCTACTTGCAGAGCCAATTCACGTGTTGGAACAAGAATAATAGCCTGAATTTGTTTGTTGTCTGTTTTCAATAATTGGACGAATGGAAGAAGATACGCCAGAGTTTTTCCCGAACCTGTCGGCGATAAAAGCAATGTGTTGTCTTCTGTAAGAATTGTTGAAATCGCTGTCTCCTGCATGGAGTTCAAAGCGGTGATACCTAATTTTGTCCAATGTTTTTCCATACACAAAGGTAGGAATATCCGTCTTGGAAATAGGCGAAACCTAAAACTCTTGTTAATTTTACCGTTTATTTGATTGAAATACCCATTTAATTTACCGCATACTGTATGTCAAATCGCAGCATAATTGAAGAATATTACGCACATTTTAATGCTAAAAACTGGGCAGGAATGCTCGCATTAACTGCAGACGATATTCGCCATGAACCCAACCAAGGTCAACCACGCCTTGGAAAAGAGCTTTTTCGCTCGTTTCTTGAGAAAATGGATTCAGCGTACGAAGAAACCTTGAAAGATATTACGTTTTTTTCTGATGATTCTGGCAACCGCTTTGCATGTGAATTTACAGTACACGGGATTTACAAACAGGCTGAAGAAGGGCTTCCTGCCGCGCACGGCCAAACATATATTCTACCTGCCGGTGCTTTCTTAGAAGTGAAAAACGGAAAAATTACCCGAATTACCACGTATTATAACTTACCTCTCTGGATAGAACTCGTGTCTAAATGAAAAATGAATCCATCGTTTTTGTTCGCAAAGTTGGCGAAGAAATAGAAGATATTCTCTTGGATTTGGCGCATCTTCGAATCGCCGTTTTTAAGGAATTTCCGTATCTATATGCCGGCACTATCGCGTACGAAAAAGACTATTTACAACGCTATGTACATACAAAAAAGGCATTTGTTTTTGGTGTATATGTAAACGGTGTGTTGGTCGGTGCAACAACCGGTTTGCCGCTTGAAGATGAAATGGAGGTTATCCAGAAACCATTTCTTGAAGCAAATCTTCCGCTATCCGATTTTTTTTATTTTGGCGAAAGTATCCTGTTACCTGAGTACAGAGGGCGTGGTTGGGGACATGTATTTTTTGATGAACGAGAAGCATTTGCACGTTCGTTAAAATCATATCAAAAAACTTGCTTCTGTGCAGTAGAACGCCCATTAGACCATCCGCTCCGCCCCAAATTGTACCGCAAAAACGACTTTTTTTGGAAAAAAAGAGGTTATCAGAAACAACCTCATTTGGTTTGCGAAATGGCTTGGCAAGATCTCAATGAAACGGCTGAAACAAGAAAAAAATTAACTTTCTGGACACATTCACTCTATTCGTAACAATGCGTGTAGCTCTGGCAAATTATCCCATTACCTTTCATTCTTCTGCTGACGAATGGAGAAAACATGTAACCCATTGGATTGAACAGGCGACCAAGGACAAAGCAGAGTTGCTTGTTTTTCCAGAGTATGGCTCCATGGAAGTAATCAGTTTTGCGCCCACAGAAATTCAGCAAGATATTAGGGCGCAAATCAGATGGATGACAGATTTTTTGCCTTTTTTCAAAGAGGTATTTCAGCAATTGGCTGTTCGCTTTCATATAACCATCGTTTGTCCTTCAATTCCTATTTGGGATGACGGCAAACCGCTAAATCGCGTCTTTGTTTTTGGCCCAACTGGGAAGGAAAGTTTTCAGGATAAAGCATGGATGACCCGATTTGAAAATGAAATTTGGGGTGTGACTTCGGGTGTTCCCATATTGCGTGTTTTCGAGATTCCAATGGGTAAATTTGGGATACAAATATGCTATGATACGGAATTTCCAGTGGCATCTGCACAACTCGCTCGGGCGGGTGCGCAACTTATTGTAGCGCCAAGTTGTACAGAAGCACACCGAGGTGCTACACGCGTCCATGTAGGAGCGCGTGCCCGGGCACTTGAAAATCAGATATATATGGCTGTTTCTCAGACGATTAAGGATGCGCCGTGGTCAGAGGCTGTTGACATTAACTTTGGATATACTGCCTTTTATGCTACACCTGATAAGGGATTTCCTGAAACGGGTATTATCGCTCAATCTGAAGAGCAGATTCCTGGTTGGCTGGTTCAATCGTTGGATTTTTCATTGTTGGAGAATGTTCGAAAAGACGGTCAAGTATTAAATTTTGAGGATACGAATCAATGGCTTTCGCACGTGTCTTCATCTAGTTTTGTTGAGACTGTACGCTTGTATTGAGTAAGATGTTCGCTTCCAAGAGAAAAGTAAGATTCAGCGCTTCGGAAATCCATTCGAGGCGAGTTCCCTTTGCACGCACCCAAACAGTAGGAACTCTGTGTGTGTATGGAGCTAAAAAAGCACCTAAAAATACTGGAAATTTCTCTTTGTGCATGGATAGGGAAAGTTCAACTTCTTTTGCCCAACGTCCACCCAATTTCAAATAAGCAAGTAACCAAATGACATCCTTCATTTTATGAAAAGTAGATGTTTGTATTTGAGAAAAGCAGTAATCCCGAATATTTTCTACCAAGTTATCGGAAAAATAAGTGGGATGTGCTTTGTATAAACGAGCGAAATAATAGGTAATCCAATACGATGTTCCGTAATGTCTTGAGATATCAAAAGGATTAGACAGCCATTTACCTGTTCGAAGTTGTGTCTGAATAAACTGCAAAGTAGCTAAATCCGAACCTTGAAGGGTTTTTACGTGTCGTAATGCGTAGGTCATCCAGTTGCATAGAACGCAAAAATCAAATTCCAAGGGCATTTTTTCACCAAACCACGTCTGATAAATAGCATCTTCGTCGGGTAAAAATGCATAATAGGAGTTGTGTATATTAGGAAATTTCTTTTTTTGATATTTTCCTGTGAATGCTTGAGCAATCGAGTACGTTTCATTTTGGTCAGGTTCAGATGTAAGTACTACCAGCGCTGTGTCGTCTAGGTCGTCAGGAAGTCTAAAATGTGTAAATCGGTGAAGAAAATATCCATTCGGAAAGGCGGTGGGTGGCTTCGTCTGCCAAAAATTATATGTTTTTCGACCGAGTGCATTCTGATAAACTGGATAGATTGCGCAAATATTTTGATATATTTTTTTGACCAAATGTTGTTCTTTGTGTGTAAAGTTTGGAAACAAATCGAGTAAAATATAGGCAATGGAGGCACTCCCAAACAGGCAGGAATCCTGCCTTTGGTAAAGTCCGGAAACGTGAGTTCGGGTCATTGGAAAAAGACCAACATGCGGAGAGGATGGCTCAGAAATTTGATACGAGGAAAGGAGTTTTATCCATTCGTAACGTGACATGTCTCAAAAATTGGTAATTTTGTAAAATTATCGTTAAATAAAATAGAAACGCATGGAAATTGCAGGAAAAATCGTTCAAGTACTTCCTTTACAGACGGGAGAAGGGAAAAATGGACCTTGGAAAAAGCAAGATTTTGTCTTAGAAACGGATGCTCAGTATCCAAAGAAAATATGTATCGCTGTTTGGGGTGATAAAATTGAAGGAGATAAAATTACGGTCGGAAATCAGGTAAATGTGTTTTTCGACGTAGAAAGTCGCGAATACAACGGCCGTTGGTACACAGATGTAAAAGCGTGGAGAATTGACCAACTAGAAGCTGGTGCTGAGAGCGCTGTTGCACCTAAAACATCTTTTGCAGAACCTACTTTTCCAGCTGATTTAGGTGGAGACGACGATTTGCCGTTTTAATGAAAAGTACATAAAAATAATTGGCGACAATCTGCTCATTGTCGCCGATTTATTGTTTAAAGCCGGAAGCTAAAAAACTCGCAAAAACTTTTCTCAAAATAGGGCGTTTCTAAATTTAAAATCCACAGCCCTCAAAGTCTCGTCCAATATTGGTTTTCGTAGCTGTTCTTCTCTGTCTGTTTCAATGTTCATTTTTTGTTTTGGCAATTCCTCTCTGTTTATTATCTCTATTATTTCTTTAAAACTGAGTAAACATGCTTCTATGTTTTCATTTGCAGAACAATTTGGTTTTCTAAGAAAGTTGGTTTATAAAACAGAAAAATCTTGTCTTTATAGCATAATGAGTTTGCTTTTGGTGGAGGTGTTTTTCTTTTATGATTTTACCAATCTACCCCAATTCAACTTCAATCCAATCTTTTTTTCCCTTATTGTTTAGATTGAGACGTACGACTGTGCGTCTTTCCATTGAATGAGTCATCAGTCCACTTTTTGGGATTGTTGATGATATAGTTTTTTATCATTTCATACGATCTGTTGTTTCGTATGATGTGGTCGTGATAATTGGGTTGAAAAAAATGATTGTTTCGATTGTATTTGGGTATTGGCAATTGGTGTTTATCAATGTAATCATCAATTTTCGAATTAATTGCCGATTTAAAACCACCCACAAATGATGAAATGGATTTTGGCATACGATGTAATGGTGACGGTGGTGGCGATGGCGGTGGCGGTGGCGGTGGCGATGGCGATGGCGATGGTAGAGACGCACGGCCGTGCGTCTCTACCACGTTCGTTCCCACGTTCGTTCCCACGTTCGTTCCCACGTTCGTTCCCACGTTCGTTCCCACGTTCGTTCCGTCATTACCCGTATTGTTGTCAATTATAATAATGGCGTGTAAATGATTGGGCATAATTATATATTCATCCAAAAACAATTCATTTCTGATTTCAAATGATTTCAACCATTCGGTTTCGATAATCTTTCCAAAATCAGACAAAATCATTTCATTATTTAAAATATATCCTAGATTGCATTCCCTATTTTGTGTTACGAGGGTGATAAAATACATGGCATCACTAGAATAATCCCAACCCTTTAATCTATGCGATTCTATTCGATATTTTCCTTTGTATTTTTTCATGGTTAATTGTTTTTTTTATCTTTTCATTTATCATTTGTTCCATTTTATTACAAACAGATAAACAAGAATCTTGTCCTTGTTACTGATTTGTTGTTTAAAGCCGGAAGCTGGTAGAAAGCATAATATATCGCCCTGCTAAGTTGGAGCTGAACTGAGAAACAACAAAGTCTGAATTTTCAAACGTCTTATACAAAGAAGTATTCAATAAATTACTGCCAATCAAACGAACATCCATCAATTTGCTTTTGGGTTTGAATTTGTATGTGACTTCCGCATTCCAGAAGTGATATACTTCTTTTTTGTTCATGTTTGGATAAATGCTTGATAATGAGTTTGATATATTCCAGGATT
>JACCEA011434734.1_pt1 | contig 14817 bp, 28 predicted proteins | sample 7449851 | NCBI WGS metagenome assembly JACCEA01 (sample SAMN15323453, study PRJNA562643) | freshwater metagenome | isolation source: river surface water | place: USA:Blue River Watershed | collected 2017-08-18 | reverse complement strand
GGGATGTACTGTTCCCCTGGCTAGCCTGGCAAGATGATTTGTTCATTGCCGGTGTGCTTCTTAAACTTCTTCACAAGTATGGCGCGGCCCCTGATGAAGAGCTTCGTTCAGCAAGAGACCTGCTGCGTAAACTTTTTATGAAAGGTTGAACAGCCCGGTCCGCCGCAGCTGCCTGGATCGGATCTAAACTTTTAACGAATAACGGAACAGCTGCAGGGCCCTACCGGTCAGCAAGGTCAGCAAGGTCCTCCAGGTAAACTTTTTACGAAAGCTTGAAGGCCGGATCTACCGTCAACCAAACGGGCAGCGAGTATCTCTCTTCGTGAATTGTTGTTACACCATGCATGCCGGCCTGCTGTGTTTCGAAGATGACCAAATCACCGGCCTGGGGAACGTAGGTATAACCATAACGGGGGAACTTGAGCTCTCCTCCAGACCGCTGTGAATTCAGATACACCAGGGAGCTGTACGTGATGTGCGAGTCCGCCCCACCGTCAGTGTCTTCGTGGTAATCAATTCTTGAACCGGGGTATTGTTTGGCCAGCCAGAAGATGGACGGATAAAGTTCGTTCATGTCAGCAAAGCTGGATCCGGTTTCTTTTATGATTCGTGAAAAGATGGCAGCCGCAGCGGCGCGGTTCTCACCAAGGATGCTTAAATCGGGACGGGCCTGCTGCGAGTCATATAACTTTTCACCAAACTGAAGAGCTAGCCGGCGGGCCCCTTCAGCAGTTTCATAGACTGTGAAATCTTGCGGCCTGCTCATCTCAAGTTCGTTGATGAGCTCGATCCACGCCGCGCATTCAATGGTTGATAAAAAGTTAGGGATGACGCGGACCGGATTTGACATGCTTCAAGTCTACTTGCTAGGGTACCGACCATGAAGCTTTTAAGCCCAAAACAAGCAGCGGCGCTCGCTAACGTTTCGTACCCAACCATCCGCTACTGGGTTAGAACGGGGCGGCTCGCTAAGTACCCATACCCACTGGCGGAACGGTCGAAGGTAATCTACAAACGAGACACCGGCGTGCGTCGCTTTCTCGTTAGTGAAGACGAAGTCCGCAGCAACGGGACCTCTGCTGACATTGAAACGGTTCGTAAAAAGTTTCCGGATCTACAGCTGATGACAACTCATCAAGCCGCGAGCGCGTTCTTTAGAACTGAACACACCATCTCACGAATAGTGAACCGGCACGGCCTGCGCAAGTATCGATACGGTCGAGGGAACGAGTACTTGGTTGACTCAGAAGAACTGCGGCGAGCGCTACTTGCATAATTTGTAACGGCGTGCTACAGTTGCCTCATGACTAAATTTACATACCGAGCTCTTAGAGCTGCAGCACTTGACACATATGAAGACAACGGCATGTCCCTGACATTCGACCCCGAACTGTTCAACGGCGTGCTCAGCATAGAAGCGCCTGACGAGGAAACTGCTGACAAGATACGGATGACCTTCACTGACATTCGCATGTGGGAAAAGGTTGAGGATGAGTAAGCACATCTTCGACTGCGCACCTGTTGATGTAAAAGCCTTTGCTTGTATTGACTGCTCTGTGTGCACCAATTGCAATGGCGAGTACTACATGGTTCATGACGAAGTCTGGCTTGAGGCAAACCCTAAGGACAAAGGAATGCTTTGTGTTGGTTGCCTGGAGTCGCGGCTGGGCAGACTTTTGACGAAAGATGATTTCATTGATGCGCCGGTCAACTTGCTTTGGGGCAACTGGGGTTCGACACGCCTAAAGATGAGGTTGCAGAATTTGGTGGCTGCTGCTATAGTTTGATTACCTAAACACGAAAGGGGTTCCCAAATGGGGCTAGACATGTATCTTGAGGCTCGCAGGTTTGTAAGTGGCTACAACCACGCAGGCGAGGATGAGAACGAACTGTTTCGTCAGATTGTTGATGCAGTCGACATGACTGACGTCAATGACGAAAGGTTTGCAACGGTAAGCGTAAACGTTGCTTACTGGAGAAAGGCCAACGCTATTCACGACTGGTTTGTTCGTGAGGTGCAAGGCGGCGAGGATGACTGCAAGACCTATCACGTTCCTCGTGAGAAGTTGATGGAACTTGAGGAACTTTGCAGACGGGTCGTTCAGAGCGGCGAGCCTGAAGTTGCTGCTGAACTTTTACCAACGGCGAGCGGGTTCTTCTTTGGAACAACCGACTATGACGAATACTACTTCGAACAAATCGACTGGACAGCGAAACGGCTTGCCGAACTGCTGACCAAACTCCCAGACGGTGGCATGCGAGGAGTGGACTTCTACTACAACTCAAGTTGGTAGCGGCCTGCTTGCGAGCGCCGACAAAATAACACAACGGCGTGCGCTGTACGATAGAACGTATGCGCTCACTGGAAGTACACATTTTCGAGACGGATGCTGACGTAGACCTCGCTCTCAACGCAGGTATTGTGCTACCTGAACAAATAGCCAGAACGGCATGCGTTCAGTGCAATACAGCAGTGTGCTACTCAGGGACAAGCAACTTTTTACCATTCGTATTAGTCATTGACGAGAACGACCAAGACTGGACTCTCTGCGAAGACTGCGCATCTGGGATTACTGACTACGTAGACAGCTACTTTCCACCAGTAGTAAGAAGTCATTTCGAAGACCCAGACGAAATCGAGTACTTCTAGGAAGTATCCACTTTTTTATTTCTTTTCCGACACGCCCAGATTTGGACTTGTGGATGTCGTAGGTATGTGCTACTTTTTAGACACCTAACAAAAACGAAAGGGGATACCTAAAATGGGTATGGATGTTTATGGCAAAAGCCCAGCAACTGAAAAGGGAGAATACTTCCGTAGAAATGTCTGGGGCTGGCGACCACTCTGGGATTATGTATGCCACATACACCCAGAACTGGCAGACCTAGTCGAGTATGGACACTCCAACGATGGAGATGGACTTGATGCGGAGAAGTCAAAAGAGTTGGCAAGACTTTTGAGGGAAGACCTAAAGTCTGGTATGGCAGAGAACTATGTCCAAACTCGCAACAAGGCACTCTCGGAACTTCCGTTTGAGATTTGCGAGTTGTGCGAGGGAACTGGAATCCGAAAGGATGAAGTTGGCAAGAACGCTGGATTCCCAGACAAAGAACTAGACCCAGATGTTCAGGTGATAGTTGGTCGTCAAAAGGGTTATTGTAATGCGTGTAATTCTATGGGCAAGAGAGAACACTTTGCCACCAACTACTTCTTGGATGTAGAGGACATAGAACAATTTGCCGAGTTCTTAGAGGACTGCGGTGGATTCGAGATTTGGTAATGAGCGACTACTACTACACGACTACCTACCAGTTGGGTATTGGCAACGAGATTTTGCCGGTCGTATTCACGACTAAGAAAAGTGCTTTAGAGTATGCCAAGAAGTTCGGACTAAAGGGCTACACTCTAATCAAAGAAACAGAATCTGGGGTTGGGGACTACTCAATTCCAATCAAATAGAAGGGAAACAAAATGGCAACTGTAAAAGATTTGATTGAGCAACTAAACACGATTCGGGAAAAGGACCAGCCAATCGTATTTCAGTATCTACTGGCAGAGCATACTGACCTATCTATTGACGAGTTCGAGCAAAGGGCAGAGGCACTTGACTATACTGACTTCGCTGACGAGATGTCTATCAAAATGAATGATTGGCTTTCGGAAATGGCAGAGGTTTAGTAGCCACAAAAATCCAACACCTGAGCAAGTGTCTAAACTACTCCCCTAGTTGGGGTAGCGACTAGAAGGGTAATCGCCAGCGAAATACTGGCTGAATAATTTCGCTAGACCTGAGCAAGTCTAAAAACTGCTCACTAACTTTTTCTGGGGGAAGTATCCACTTTTTTATGTTGTCCCCCAAAAAAGGGACACGAAAACTTTTTACGAAAGATTTGACTTTCACCAGAAACTATGCTTTACTTTACGAGTGGCAAAAATGCCACAGACACGAAACGAAAGGGGCAGTCATTATGACTTCCGTAGTATCACCAGCATTACCAAAGATTGTAGGCAAGGCACTCTACCTAGAGTTGGTCGCAAACCCAGAACTAGACGAGGACACCCTACGAAGCGTTATTGGTTGGCAGAGCAAGGGGACTAAGCAGATTCTTATTTTCCCCGAGTATCAGGACGACTTAGGTAAGGTTCACGAAGCAGTCGCTATGTCGAGGATTGTTTCAGAACACACTCCACGCTCACAATGGGACACTTCATACCTAAGACACCCGAAGCCACTAAACACACCAGAGCCAGAGGAGAAGCCAGCGTATTACAATGACTACTTCTCGGCACAGACATACACCAACGAGGAGTGGGACACTCTCCCACTTTTGGCAAAAGCAGAATCAAAGAATCTCGCTATCGAACTTTACTTGCGAAGTGAATTGGTTGGAACTACTTACGAGGGTGAGGGGGACGACAGAATTACTATCGCAAAGCAGGGTTGGGTTGTTCGTGATAACAAGCCTTTCGCAGTAGAAATTACTGACGAGGACTACGAGGACTTACACAGAAAGTCCAAGACACCACAAGCAGTAATTCGCCGAATCAACAAGGTTCGTGAATCCATTTCCACTTTCCCAAACAAATTGGGTTAGACAAGATACGACACGAAAGGTAAAAAACTATGTATCTAAGAAAATCAGTTGTGGACTTTGGAAGTCCAACACTAGGCGGTATCTCCGACTACGAGAAGTTGCTAACTGAATTGGCAAACACTTCCAGTTTGGCAAGTATGAGTATCGCACCCACAGAACTAACTTCACTCCTACCAGCAGAGGGCAGAGCAAGTATTCGTGCCAAGGCAGGAACAAAGGCAAAGGCAACTAAGGTAGAATCTGTATCTGGAACGCCAACTGATTTGGGAGAGGTAGTAGTCGAAATGGAAACGACAGAATCACTAGAGGGTTCTGAATCCTACCCACGACCAAATGGCGACAACTACTATGCTCGCAAGTGGGGAGAACACACAGACATAGAAGTTCTACGCAAAGCCAGAGAAGCAGGGCAGTATGTAATGCTCTATGGTGTCCCAGGGACAGGAAAGACAGCGTGCGTGGAAGCCGCTTTTCCAGACGAACTTTACACGATTCTCGGTTCGGGCGACACAGAAGTTTCTGACTTGGTTGGTTCTTATGTTCAGACCCCAAGTGGAGATTTCGAGTGGGTGGACGGAGTTTTGGTCAAGTCTGCTATCGAGGGCAAGGTTCTTTTGATTGACGAGATTGGTTTGATTGACCCGAAAGTTCTTTCGGTTGTCTATGGACTAATGGACGGCAGACGAGAGATTTCGATTTCGCAAAATCCAGAGCGAGGCACTATCAAAGCACAAGAGGGTTTTTATGTCGTGAGTGCGACTAACCCAAATGTGGCAGGAGTTCGATTGAGCGAAGCACTACTCTCACGATTCACGATTCAGGTCGAAATGACTACTGATTGGTCGCTCGCCAAGAAACTTGGAGTTCCCCAGTCGGCAGTTGTCGCTTCCCAAAATCTCTCAAAGAAATTGGAAAATGGCGAAACAAGTTGGTCGCCACAAATGCGAGAACTTTTGGCGTTTCGTGATTTGTCTAAGTTGTTCGGAACGAAGTGGGCAGTCCAAAACTTGCTCGCTTCCGCACCCGAGATAGACAGACCAGTTGTGGCAGATGTATTCACCCGAGTATTCGGAGAGGCACTACTTCCAGCCAAGATTTAGTGGGTATTCGTGTCCCCACTAAACAGGGGTGGGGAAACGCAAAAATAATCTTTTCGATTTGACTTGCGTTTCTCCACTAACCCCTATACAATTTAGACACAACAAAAAATGCCAGATGAAAGGGAAAGCAAATGGCACACTACAAACTAAAGGGTAAGTCAAGACTTACAAGCAGAACTAGCACGACCAACCCAGAGTGGTTGCGAGTATGTTCACAGATTGGTCGCCTAGTCAATGATTGGGCGTATCGAAGTGATTTGGCAGTTTATGGTGGAGAGGATTCTGCCGAGGGTGAAGCAGTTGCCGCTTTTTATGGCGACATAGCAGAAATCGAAATCAACTTGCCAAAGGCTTTCGGCACAGCGACCAAGCCAGCGACTATTGGAGATTTCTACCAGCGTGAATCTCACTACGAGTTTCCAATGACTACTGGAATCATTTATCACGAAGCACTACACGCTCGCCACACGAATTGGGACATACCAACTCTCAAAGAGCAACTAGACGAAACAGAGGCTAGAGCGTTTATGTTGCTAGAGGAATCACGAATCGAAGCCAGAGGCGTAATCGAAAAGCCAGAGAACAAATTGTTCTTGCGTGCTTCCGCTTTGGAAATGGCACTAGAGGAAGTCAATGAAGCAACACTCGAAACTATGGGTGGAGAAACTTGGCAGGTAGCACAACTGGCAGGACTATCACTTGCTCGCTATGACGCTCGGGTTTTAGAGCGTGGAGATGTAGTGGAGATTTACAAAGTTGTTGTTGCCAACTTGGGCGAGGACTTGTATCAGAATCTACGCTCGGTTTGGACAGAGTTCCAAACTCTCACAGTTCCACAGATAGACAGAGCAATAGAACTGGCTAAGAAGTGGGTAGAGTTGTTGCGACAGGCAGACCCCGAGGGTGAGCCTACTGGTGGCGAATCTGTATTCGAGGAATCAGAGAGCGAATCAGGAGAGGGCGAATCAGGAGAGGGAAGTGGAGTTTCTGAATCAGTCCAGAAGTTGCTAGACAAAATGAGCGAATCAGCGATACACGCCGAGTTGTCTGCCAATGACGAACTATCAGACCAGCAGAAGCAAGAGAAGTGGCAAGACGAAGCAAAGGCTCGCCAAACAGAAGCAAAGAATAAGAATCAGAAACAGCACACAGCCAAGAAAATCTTTGATAAGCACAACAGCGAAACTGGTTCTGGCTCTAGTTCACGAATCCACGAACGCAGACTTCCAACTGGTTCGGAAAGAGCGAGTGCCGTTTCTATCGCAAAGGCTTTGGAAAAGGCGAAGTATCGTGAGAGGTCGGTTCACACACGAAAGACCCAAGCCCCAATGGGAAAACTTGCTATGCGAAACGCAATTCAGAATAAGGCTTTGGAATCTATGGGCAAGCGTGGAGAGTTGCCAGAGTGGAAGTCAAAGACCCGAAAGCACACAGACGACCCGACACTAAGGCTCGGAGTTATGGTGGACATTTCTGGTTCTATGGGTTCGGCTATGGAATCTATGGGACAGACAGCGTGGATTATGTCCGAGGCAGGTCGCCGAATCCAAGCAAAGACGGCTATGGTTTATTACGGCTCGGGCGTATTCCCAACTCTCCGAGTTGGACAGCGACTATCCGAGGTTTCGATTTACACAGCACCAGACGGAACGGAAAAGTTTGGCGAGGCGTGGGAAGCACTAGACGGCGAACTTGGACTTACTTTCGGGGACGGCGTGCGTATGTTGGTTGTTGTATCGGACGGACAATACACAGCGACCCAAAGAGAGAACGCCATAAAAGCCCTAACCGAGTGTCGGCAAGCAGGGGTAGCGGTTCTATGGATTACACCTAAGAGTTGCTACGGCGGTTCGGCAAGCGAGATAGTGAGAACGGCGAACTGGGGAGTTCACCTAGACGAAATGGAAGTCGGCGAGATTGCGAGGCAAGTCGGCAAGACGGCAAGCGAAGCCTTGGGTAAGGTGGGGACACTCACCTAGTCCTAACGGAGTGCTTGTCCAGAGGTTGAGCGAAAGTCCAAGCCCCCCTTACTTGGATACTAGTTCCCAACGGACAAGACACTAGAAGCCCCTACCAACGCTTTCCCCCCTTGGGTTGGTAGGGGTTTCGCCATTTCTGGGACGGACGGACAGTCCAGGGCGATTGTTCGTTAGACCAACCTGCTCGCTTTTATGGTTCGTAAAAAGTTCGTGCCAAAAAACGAGCTAAAATTTTTTCCCAAGTATCCACTTTTTTATTTCCCGAGAAATCTATGTAGCAGGGTTTGACAATGTCGCAACCTGGCACTAGGCTTGGAGATACCAAGCAGGAACGAAACAGAAGTAGTTCCGTTAGGGGATACAAATGGCAAACGCCACTAAAGCCAAGGCAACTGGCTCAAAAGTTGCTACCAAGGTGTCAAAGAAGTTTGTCGCCAAACTAAACGAGTTCGTTGAGGCTCGTGCTATGAGCAACCTTTACGAGAAGTTGCTCAAGGAGGGGCGTGCGGAAATCTTTGCCGAGGTCGGCGAGGTTGAGCAGGTTCTAATCCACAATGGGGTTGAGGTTGCGATTATCACCCGAGTTGTCAAGCCAGACATTGACAGGGACTTACTACAAAAGAAGTTCCCCGAGGCGTGGCAGGCTTGCCAGAAAACTCGTGAGGAGTTTCACATTCGCAAGGCAACACCAAAGAAGTAGCGAGAGAGGGGTGGGGCGAAAGCCCTGCCCCAATCTTTCACCAGAGAAGTATCCACTTTTTTATCACAAAACACGACACGACAACACGAATCAAAAATGTCAGAGGGTAGTGCTAGCGTATGAACATAGCCCGAACAGAGGAGAGTATGAAAACCAAGACTGTTGATACAGCAAAGGTAGTTCTAGAACTTTACGACCTAAAGTTTGTATTGAGTTCTGACGACCTAGAAAAAAATGATTGGGTAATGGAAGTTAGTTATCCCGACTACCCAAACATAGCACCAAGACTATACGAGATAGATGAACTTTACACAGAGGACGAATCAGAAATGATTGCTCGTTTGTGGGAAGAAGCCTTTTGGTACATCAAGAAGTATCACAGAGGACCAGATACATTTTTCGAGAGCAAAGAAGTCGAGGAGGAAGAAGAGTAATGCGACTACACGCTGAAAACCCAGAACTCTCACACGAAGAACTTACTGACTTGGCTATGCGTGGCACGCCGAGAAAGTTTGACGAGGGTGAAGAGCGATTTGATTTCACTTGCTATAAGTGTGGCGACACTTATTCGGTGGATAGAAAAACTCACGATTGGATTCAGAGCCTAGAGCGAAGCCCCAAATGCTCTAGTTGCTATCTGTAAAAGTTTCCCCAATAATTTTGTCCAGAGAGGCAGAGTTGGGGATTCCCTTTCGGCGCTCGCAGTATCCACTTTTTTAGTAGAAAGCAACACGCCGAGAAAGCCCGATAGGAAATGTCAGTCAGGTTGATTATGATTTCATCAGTAACAAAACTAAAAGAAAGAAGAGGTTACTACCTATGGCAACAAAAGCAGTCGTAATGAATACGACAAAGCGAGTTCCAATGGAGTCGGTTTCTACACGATTCTTTGTTGGAGATGTCGAGTATTGCTCTCTACCAGAGGCACTACTTCGTTCTGAGGCTGGAAAACTAATCTCAGAACACTTTAGAAGTTTCGCAGGGACAGCAATTTATGCTTACCTGAGAACTCACATAAGCAAGTTCAGTTCATACATAGAAACCAATTCTGGTCGAAAGATGTATCCCAACAGCGAGATACAGGAAAAGATTGCTGAGTATCTTTCCACTCGACCTATCAAGGAAAAGGAAGTTGTAGAGGCTGACCCAATACCAGAACTTGCTGAACTAGTGGGCAAACTAAAGCAAAACCCAGAACTAGTAAAAACAATTCTGGAAATTGTGGCGTAATCGAAGTCAAACAAAAGAAGCACGACACGCCTAAGGAAATACTAAAAATGTCCGAGGGTTGTGTTAGATTTCTACTAACCAGAAAGGGGAAACAAAATGTGCGAACACCACGAACACGAAACACCAGACATAAATGAGTTTGGTGTAGAGGACATAGCAGGGGCGACACTAACTTTGGTCGGCGTGCTAGTAGAGAAATACATAAGCGATGGATACTGCGACCCAATTCTCTACAAGGCATTACACAATGCCAAGATGTTAGCAACACGATTCGCTGACATAGCAAACGAGGAAGGCTTTACAGAAGCCGAGGAACAAATACGGAAACTCATTACGGGTTTCGACTTCACGATTATCGAAGCAGGCGAGGTTATGAACAAGATAATCGAGGAGAACGATTTACCAGTCGTCAAGAACACATTTGAGATTGACCGAACTCACCCAAAGATTCGTGAACGGCTCGGTGAGAACTAATGGGACAACGGGCGACTATTCATCTACATATTGACCAAGTATTGCCAGACGGCTTGGAAGAAGCAACGGAAATGCTAAACCGATACATAGACGAGTTGGCAAGAACGGACGGCTCGCTTACTTGGTGTGAAGTTGATTGGGACTTGTATGACGACCCAGACAACAACGGCGAGGGTTTTGACGGGCTTGCGTATGACGGCGAGCAGGTGTAGGATAACGGGTATGAATTTCAGGCAAGCATTAGGCGAGGTCGTCAGAGAGCAACGGCTCGCTCAGGACCGCACTCTACGCTCTATAACGGACGGAGGGTTCATAGCCCTTGGATACCTGTCCGAAGTGGAACGGGGACAGAAAGACCCGTCCTCAGAAATTATGGAAGCGATTGCTAACGGACTAGGTGTAGAAACCTATGAACTTATAATCAAGGCTGGCTACAAAATGGCAGACCTAGAAATCCCAGAAACCCCAGAAAGTTTATTCTCCTCGCAATTCGAAATGGGCAACTCCAGATTGTAAAATCTGAAACCCGAAGTCCCCTTGGTTGTGGAAGCCAAGGGGATTTCGCATTAGGGGAGAAGTATCCACTTTTTTATAACTTCTCAAAACTTTTTATGGGTCGTTGCTTTTTTGTGCCGAGCGTGCTAACTTGGACTTACTCGCAGAAAGCGAGTGGAAAGAGGGACAAAATGAAGTATTACATTCGTAGAGCAGTAGCAGGAGTTATCGCAGTTCCGTTTGTTGCTGGTGCTTGGTGCTTGACCTACTTGGGTTTTATTATTGTGGGTGGAGTTCCGACACAAGGCATAAGCGAAACTTTTTCCAATGGGTTAGCCCTTGGTTTGATTGTTGCGGTAATGCTTACATTCGCACCACAACTATCAAAGTTCATCACGACAATTTCAGGAGAGGCAAAATGACTGTTAGAAAGTTTTTGGTAAGGCTAGGTTTGGTAAAGCCACAGGGCAGACACCGAAAAATGCCACGACACGCCAAATAAAGGGTTGTCCCCCAACAACGCCCCGCTAGTTCCCCCACTAGCGGGGTTTTCCTTTTTTGTTTTACACGCTAGGTGTATCCACTTTTTTATTACTACTTTTGACACGCCGTAAATTGTTGAAGATGTCAGAGGTTCTTGGTAGGCTCTAGTTAGTAGCAAACGCTACTCAAGATAAGTAAGGGGCATCAAATGGAAACTAAGTATCCAGAAGTTGAAGTTCAACTAGTGGGACAAGATGGAAACGCATTCGCAATTATGGGGCGTGTAATGGGCGCTCTCAAAGATGCGGGAGTATCCAAAGAAGAGATTGACCAGTATTACGCTGAGTCGACAAGTGGCGATTACGACAACCTGCTTCGCACTGCGATGGCTTGGGTTTCGGTCAAGTAGGGAGGGACACGATGAAAACAGCACTCGTTGTAAATTCAAATGGCTCGCACGAAGTCATCGACATTGAGACAGACACGCTATCAAAACTACAGACTGCCGTAGATGGGTTGATTCAACCTATCGACTTGACAGAGAGCCTCACGATGTGGGTGAACGAAGAATTCTTATTCAGAAATTCTTTTGAGCCAAACATTCTTGGGACTGCGATGTATCAGACTGTAGGCGGGGAATACACCATTCTTGGAAATGTAGTTTTTACAGGTGGAGTTGATTCCGAGGGCTACTCGATGGGACTGACAGATTACGATTACGAACGACTAACTAGTTTCGCAAAAGAGGCAGAACGCCTGCTGGGACTTGGAGTTTTCAACTAATCAAAAAGATTGGCTCGCTGGTTCGCTGGCGAGTCAATTTTTTATTTTGATTGGGTATCCACTTTTTTATAGGAATTACGCGCTCGCGGAATGGTTTGCTTTTTGTCGGAGGTTGCTGATACAGTTAGAGAGTCCTAACTGGACAACACAATAAGGGAGATAAAAAAATGGGAGCAAGAACAACTTGGGCTATCAAGACTGAGAAGAACACAGACGCCGTAGTTTGGTTATACAGCCACTGGGGCGGAGATTCAAAGTTTGAAGATACTCAAAAGGCACTATCACTAGCAGAGCCACGCTGGGAAGATTCAACTTATGGAGCCAGAATTTTCATTAGCCAGATTATTGGGGACCAGTGGGATAGAGAAACTGGATTCGGTATTACTACTGGCACGCTAAGACACATTCCATTCGAAGAGTCATACGATGTAGTAGTTGTAGACTTTACAACTAGCACGATAACTTATGGGACTAACGAATTCAGTTTTGCTGAGTTTGTAGAATACTCAAGGGTAGGTGCGTAGTAATGGGAGCACTACAAGCAAGCGAGATTGCTAATAGCCAGTTGACACTAGAGCAACAACTAGAGTGGCACCTGCGAGGTAATCACTATCCACCAGTGCCGTTGTCTATGATTCAACCTTGTATCGAAGCGATTGACTCCTACTGGGAAGATGACTTAGATAGAGAGATACAAATGCCAGAGGGCGTCTACTATCGAGGTCGGACTACAGCACCAGCCAGACAGATTATTATTCAACACCACTTAGACGCTTGGTGCGAAGATGAGGTAGACTAAAGGTTCAAGGGTCGAGTCGAGCAAGGTTGCTCCTTGGTCCTTGGATACTAGGGTCCCCCCCTTTCCCTAGTTAGCGCTAGTAAGTCCCCCTACTTACTAGCGCTTTTTTTCTTGCCGTATAGGTATCCACTTTTTTATAACTTTCCTTGACACGGAAACAATGTTGCTTTTGTCAGAGGTTCGTTGTAGTGTTGGAAACACTAGTTAGCAACAAGAAAGGAAACAAAATGTCTTTAGGTATGTATGGAGATGGCGGTTCAATGAAAGGGTCAGGAATTGACTCAGAAAGTTGGACTGGAGAAATTTATTGCTCAACCTGCGATGAAGATGTCGAGGTTGATGGCTCGACTGATGATTGGGGAACAATGGTCTATGCGACTTGCCCCGATTGTAATTCCGACCTAGAAAAAGAGATTGACAATTCTCGTGATGATGATGATTACGCATACGAGTCTTGGCGTGATAGTCAGTTGGATTAGGGGGAGTGATGAAGAAACTAATTACTTCGGCGCTCGCCGTTTCACTAATCACCATTAGCACCCCTGCGACTGCGGGAGTTCAAACTTCGATTAGTTCTTGGGGACTGGACAGACTAGACCAAACAACTAATCAGTTTGATAGCACTTACAACTTCCCCGATGTTGCGGGTGCGGGAGTTCGTGTCTATGTAATGGACACGGGAGTTCAAGCAAATCTATCTGGGTTCGGTGGCAGAGTTGCGACTGGGTTTGATGCCGTTGCCAGATTCAGAGAGCCGTCAAGGTCAAACTTAGACTGTAATGGACACGGGACAGCCGTTGCTGGAATTGTTGCCAGTTCAACTTATGGAGTAGCAAAGCAAGCAACTATTGTGCCAGTTCGAGTTGCCGATTGTCGAGGTGCGGTTTCGCCAGATTGGATTATTCGAGGCATAGATTGGATTATCAGAAATCACCCTCGCAATACTGCGGGCGTGGTAAATCTAAGTGTCGCCGTAAATAAATCCAAAGCCGTTGATGATGCCGTTGCTAGATTGTATGGCGCTGGGTTAGTGCCAGTAGTTTCTGCGGGTAATCAAAATTCCGATGCGTGCCAGATTAGCCCCGTGAGTTCTAACAGAGCGTTCGTGGTTGGTTCGGTAAATCAAAATGACCAAAGAACAAACATCTCAAACTTCGGAGAGTGTGTTTCAATTTTCGCCCCTGGTGGTTCGATTACGACAGAGGGAGTGAATGGGTTGCCGACAACACGAACAGGCACTTCATTCTCAGCCCCTCACGCCACGGGAGCAATAGCCTTGTATCTATCCAAATTCCCAACAGCAAGACCTGCCGAGGTAATTGGAGCGATTACAAGTAATGGGTTGCGTGGAGTTGTAGTTGATGCGAAAAGTGTCAAAGGCAACATTCTGCTCAACACCGCCTTTCTAAACAACTAACTAGCGAAAGCCCCCTGCCGAAAAGCGGGGGGTTTTCTTTTTTTCTGGAGAGGTATCCACTTTTTTATAACTTCGACTCGCCGTTCGTGAAATGTTGAAAATGTCGGAGGGGTTGAATAGAATTGGAGTATCCAATAAAGGATAAAGGGAGGACAAAATGAAACCTAGATTTGATGAAAAGACTGATTTGATTTTCGGTATGGTTATGAAACTTGGTCAGGACAACTATTCAGACAGCACTAAGTCTGCTATCTGGGCAGAGGCAGAGCGTAATGAATCACTTCGCAAACTTGCGGTGAATTATCTTTACTGCTCAAGCGAGCGAGCACCGACAAACCTAGAGAAACTAAACACGGCTATTGTCGAGGTATTTTTTACTGACCCTGCTACTGGCGAGGTGAGAATCTAATGGAGCAAAAAGAGCAGACAACCTGCTACAAATGTGAAGCAAAAATTGAAGCGTTCGTTGGTCAGGTTCACCCGCTTTGCGAAAATTGCCAAGATGATTTTGACGACTGGTTCGAGCGAGAGTTGGGAATTTTCAAATGCGGAAAAGGGTAATCAAACTTGACTACCAGACACGGAAAAGGATTGTTGAACTTTTAGCCGTTCGTGATTCTTTGTTGGCTAATCGTAGAGCAGAACTTTCATCACTAGCAGTTTTGTTTTATGGGTTGGCTTTGGGGACTGGTTTCGTTTTGGTTATGAGCATAATCAAGACCAGCCAAATTTTTATTGCTTTGATTTTGTTGCCGTTCGCT
>JACCEA011927532.1_pt1 | contig 14821 bp, 17 predicted proteins | sample 7449851 | NCBI WGS metagenome assembly JACCEA01 (sample SAMN15323453, study PRJNA562643) | freshwater metagenome | isolation source: river surface water | place: USA:Blue River Watershed | collected 2017-08-18 | reverse complement strand
TAGATCCTCTCGCAAAGCGGAAAACCAAGGACACTATAGCCGCACGCCAGATGCTGACCATTATGACGAGCAGAGCGCTTTTGAATGGTCTCATGATCGCTGAAAACGCTGCCCGTGGGATCTTTCCTAGTAATACCAAGTGTCCTAATGCCGTGAAATTTGACCCTGAGGAGTTCCATAAGATTCTCAAAGCCTCCTCCGCATGGCACAAGACAGAGAAGACCAAGCTCTTTGCTCGGGCTAAATGAGCTCGACAGCGTTTCTCAGAATGTCTGGACGAGTGTCGATATAACGCTGGGTCGTGCTCATCTGCGCATGCCCCGCAAGCTGCATCATCACTCGCACGCTAACGCCCTTCTCGCTCAATCGAGTCAAAAAGCCACGCCGCCCGCTATGGCTAGTCGCACCATCTACGCCTGCATGTCTGTAAATACCGCCCACGATGTGCGTCAATGTGTTCGCCGTAAAGCCCTCGGCCCGCTGCGTAGCAAACAACGGCTTTTTTGCATCTTTACATGGATGCGCAGCTACATAAGCAGCTAGCTCCGCCCGTATCCGCTCTGATAAAACCACTGTCCTGCTCTGATCGCCCTTAGTTTGGTGCCTGCTGAGCTTGATTTCCGCTTTTACGGTTCCGTCACTATTTAACACGTCCGCGTAACGTACTGCTGCGCACTCCCCTACCCGCATACCTGCCCAGTGCTGCAGCAGCAAAATCGTGCGGTTCCTACGAGCGTGCTTAGTGCGGCTAACATAATCCAACACCCGCTGCAGCTCGCGCTCTGTAAGTACTTTTGCTTGTGACATAGCTGTGTTTTCCTCTCTTCAACATGTTTTCGTATAGTTATTGTGTTTTCTGTTGAAGCAAATTCCTACCGATTTCTGGCCAAAAATTCCTGCCAAAAATCAATGACTTAGCGCCCCTAAAAACTTTGAACAGTTTTTGCATAAAAAGTGTTGAATATATTTAGCCTGAGATTGACCGAGATTTCGTGGCATTTAAGCCACGATTCGCTGCGACGCTCTTAAAAGCTTTATAAGCGCGTCATGCGACTCGTGAGCAACGCACACACCCACAATACCCTATACAAAGCTTTTAGGGCTTTTAGGGCGCCTACTTAATGATCAGTGAAGGAATATCAAGACTGCACTTGAAAACGATCCATAGGAAATTAATCACAATTTCCGAGCGTTAAGTGCTTCTCTTTTGGAAAATCTTGCTCTAGTACTGACGCCACCCATAAAGCTCGCTTCTCTTCAAACTCGAGAACTTCGTATTGTTCAAACTCCTCCTGAGTTGCGAGTTCCTCCGGTATGAAAAGACGCTCCTGCGTCTCTTCCCCGTCCTCATCAAGAACATAGCCGTCTAGATTCACCGTAATGCGACTATTGTTTGCGTCTAACACAATATAGTCAGGGGAGGCATCCTCGAGAAAATAACAAAAAAAGGCGTCGCTACAGCAGTAATCCATGTTGTCTGTATCAAGAAAATCTTCCGAATCTGGGTCCTCCTCGTCCTCTGAGAGATCTTGAAACTCTATTTCATTACCATCAACTACTACGCGTAAATTTCTCCCATAGTTCATATCAATTTCATCCGACTCACAAGACAGCCAGGATGGATTAACGTCCCCAATTCTGTTCAAAATACATGCGACTAACTCAGGGCCGTTATTCCTTGATGACTTGAAGACTACGCTTTCACAATTGCCCTCTTCTATGTGCACTACTTTTACATCTGAAATACTTTTAACGTCTACGTCGGACATAAATTCCATCTGCATCACAGGCATCGTATCTGAGAAGACAACTTCAAAAGGTAATTTTAAGTAGTCTTCAAATTGTCGAGAGGTCTGATCGGCTGCGGTTTTCACGTAATGCTCCTTCCGAAGTATCGCTGTTCACACTAAGGGCGAAATACTTTCGCCCGCTCTTCGCTAATCGCTCATCGCATTTTCTTCTTCTTTTATATTTGTTTCAAGAAGTTATTTTTATCTCTTGCTTTTGGGCATACGACGGCTACGTCCTGTGCGTAAAAAAGCAGAGGATCGTAGCCTGTCGCAGTGCACATATGGCTTAGTCCTGCCTCCGTATGCTCACGAACGTGAAAGAGTTTTACGGGAGACTGTCGCATTGAAACTCCCACAGCGCAGTTCGACATTGATTTGCCTTGCGCTTACTCTGCGTCATCACCCTTTAGCGCCAGCGTCCTTCACGTCGAACCGCTGACAGGGGCGGGGTCGTTAGCCGTCATATCTCAACCCGCGTTTTAGCCCTTTGGGATTAGCCAGCGGTGGCGTATCCGCTGCTCTCTAGTGCCTGAGTTTGCCTATTGCTGCCGTGTTATCTGTTTCCCTAGCTGCTTGTGCTGCTTAAATAGCTTCCGGTTTATTGCTGCACCAATATTCATTACTTTTTGGGCGTGGGCTAGCTTTAGCGTCTTACGCTTAGCTGAGCCCATAGCCCGCAGAAAGTTATTAAGCACCGCTGCCTGGTTTTGTTCGAGTAGCTCAGCGTGATGTTTCAGCGTGTTATGGGCAATCCGTTGCGCCTGTAGCAGGTGCAGATCAGTATCTTCGAAGTGCTCGGCGCTAAGCCCGTTTTCTGTAAGCCAGCTTCGTAGCGCCATTTCTGCATGTAGGTTCTTCATGCAGTTATTTAGCACTGAGCAGAAAAACCTAGAAAAAAATGTGAAGTCTGTTCAGCCAGTCAGAATCGGTTGTCCAGACCGGTTTTCTGATCATATTGTTGTGTTGCCCTATAACTTTTATGGAGAAAACACATGGCAACACTGGCAACTCTTAAATTCACGGACGCAAAAAAGCCCAAAGCCGCAAGCCCTGCCCTTGGCCGCAGACACAAGCTATCCGCTAAGCTCGCTGAGCAGCTAGCGATCGCCCAGGCTCAGGCCGAGGGGCGCACCCATCAAGTCACCCGATCTAAACGCATACGGGACGAGGAAGGCAATGTCACCACCGTATCGGTACCTAAGCGCACCAAACCCTGGTGGTTTACGGCGGATAGCGGACGGCTTTGCGTGAGCGTCTATTACGGCAGCCGCGTACTGGAGCTTGCCAAAGGTAAGACTGCTGTAGAGGCTGCCGATTTGGCTGAGGTCGTCGACATCCTGGGGCTCTTTAAAGCCGAGGTCGATAAAGGCAGTTTTGACGCAGCTATCGAGCTTGCCAGCGGCAACCTGCGCAAGAACTTCAAAAAGTGCGCCGCCTAAAACCCGTCAAACGAGTCAAAAGAAGCACGTCTGAGCCAATTCACAACCGTTACTTAAGGTAACGGTTGGCTTGGACGGCAGGCATAGCTCAAATACTCAAGGATGACCCTACCGAATGAGAAATGAACTTAATCCCGAGATTCTTCTGGGAAACCTGTCCCAGTTCATAGGAACCACCCAGTATTACCAAATCACCGCCCGTACCGTGCTCACAGACGGGGCCAAATACCTGGCAGACGCCGCGGGCTGCTACTGGCTCATGGACGCTATTGCTTCCCACCTGGTGGGGTTGCCCGAGGGCACAGGCTTTGCGCAGTGCAAGCTAAGCTTGGATGGGCGCTCCGCTGAGCTGGTAATCGATGATGGCAATGGCGCGCAGCTGGCGTTCCAGTACATCGAATGGACGGACTTTCCGTTGCCCGAAATAAAGCTCTTTGCGTGCTGGGCGGGCAACTTCTGGGTAGTGATGCTACCCAGTGAGTACTGAGCCCGCTTAGGGCCCGTTTTTTAAGTGCTAGAGCCCTTTTGGCCGCCTCTCGGGCAGCCCGCCAAGACGCGATAAATAAAAGTGTGCGCATATTTGAGATCGTCTCCCCCACAAACCCGTTTAAACCGCTCTCGCCTGAACAGCTGCGAGTCAAAACGCTAAAAGACCAGATCAAGGCAAAGCAAAACGCCCTGAAACGAGAGCGGGAACTTCAAAAGGCGGCAAAAGCCCAGCGAGCCCTACTCCGGCTTGACCGCATCTAAAGTCAATTGATCCAATTTGCCCGCATAAAAAACCTCGAGAGCTCGGACAAAGGTCTTGATATTAGGCGCAGCTAAATGAAACAGCGTGAGACACGAATGAAACTTACGGGAATCTAGCTCGCCAAGTATTGAAGCAGCAGACCGGTCGCTATGCTCCAACATTGTCTGACAACATTCAATGAGCCGGTAACCCAATACGGGGTGAGCAAGATATTCACGAGCCTGCTCCACGCCATAGAGTCCGTAGCGCTTAGCGCGATCACTGCTACCTAAAGCCACATGCTGCGGAAAAATGAACCACATCCAATGCCCGGTTTTCTGCCCTGCGGATAACTCAGCGAGAACCTCCTCATAAATTTGGCTCTGGGCATCAATAAAACGCTGGAATGGGTCGATTTTTGTCACCGCTCAATCGTACAGAAAAACCCATGAGCGCCAAGCCTGTGGCGGGTTGTAGCGACTTGGGTTTTCTTGTAAAATTCGCTACTACGGCGATTTAGCTCAGTTGGTTAGAGCGACGGAATCATAATCCGCAGGTCCGGGGTTCGAATCCCTGAATCGCCACCACTTCTATTGGCTCATCGGCACTCGGAACAGACAGAATATGCGACTTCTTCCGTGAGCCTATCCCCATGGTTAGGGATATGCCAGGACGTCACTCAATTCAGAATGTAAATCGTGCGGTCGATGACTTTCCGCCAATCTTCACCTGCACAACTGCCTTTGCACCGCTAACTGGTTTAAGACCAGTTTTTGCAGAAAAAAATACACCTGATGGCATCAGATCAATATCCGTTTTCTTCACACCTTCTAGGATCGAAAGCTTGGCGCTTGCCCCTGCCAGACTAACTGGCTTGCCATGATCCGTGACAAATAGCTTTACCTCTCCGTCCTTGACCACCAGCTCATAGTCATAAGCCGCTTGGAAAAATAAGCCGCCATTCATCGGCTTATGATCCTTGCCATGATCGTGTCCCGGCCCGGCTACCGCAGGAAGGTGAAATATAAAACTAGCAAGTAAAGCTGCCGTCAATTTGCTCATGAAATAACACTCCTTTTAAAATTTAAAAATTCTCGGATTCCGATTCGCGAACAAGCTTTTCAGCGTCTTTTCTACCGAACAGCCAAAACATGGCTGGCGTCAAAAATGAATCCAGTAACGTAGAGCTCAGCAGACCGAAGAAAATAACTACCGCAACCGGATGCAAAATTTCTGTGCCCGGCTGTTCTGCCTCAAACAGCAAAGGTGCTAGCGCTAGTGCCGTCACGAGCGCTGTCATTAATACAGGTGCAAGTCGTTCTAAAGAACCGCGCATAATCATTTTCTGATTGAACTTTTCGCCCTCTTGCCGCATAAGATTGAGATAGTGACTCACCTTAAGAATTCCATTTCTAACTGAAATTCCTGCAAGCGTCACGAATCCGATCAATGCTGCAATAGACAACGGCTGACCGGATAATGCAAGACCAATTACAGACCCAACCAAAGCGAGCGGTATATTAGCCATGATCAAGGTTGATAAACGCCATGATTTATAACGTGCGTGTAAGACGATGAACATCATCGCGAGCGATACCAGCGAGAGCAGCATAACGAGTCGTGATGCCCGCTCCTGGGCCTCAAATTGGCCGCCGATAGTGATGTAAAAACCTTCCGGGAGCTTCATACCCGCAGTTACCCCTCGGATATCGGCAACAACGGAGGATAGTGCCCTTCCCTGCGTATTCGCAGACAAGACGATACGACGCTTGCCATCATCCCGACTGATCTGGTTTGGACCGTCACTTTCCTCGACCTCCGCCAACAACGCTAGGGGCACTCGACCCCGTGGCGTCTCGATCATCAGATTACGAAGCCCTTGGGGACCCCGAGCCGATTCCGGCACTCGAACTACCAGAGAGAACCGCCTGCCCTGTTCGACAATTTGCGTGACCTTTTCCCCACCAATCAGCGACTGAAGCTCCGTCGTGAGCTGGGCGCTTGATAGTCCATATTGGGCGGCGCGCTGCTGATCGACCCGGACTTTGATCTGCGGTGCAAGCACCTGTTTTTCAATCTCCAGATCGGCAATCCCATTAATTCCTGCAAGTCGACTGCGCAGAGAATCGGCCTGCGCCCTGAGCTGATCAAGGTCCTCTCCATAAATCTTAATTGCGATCTGGGCCCGAACACCAGACAACATATGATCAATTCTGTGGGAGATAGGCTGTCCAATCGCTATCGCCGCAGGAAGATTCTTCAAGCGATCGCGGATATCCGCCTGGATCTCTGTCATCGAACGGTTCATCTCACCGCTTGGAATTAGACCTACATCGATCTCACTGACGTGAACGCCTTCTGCATGCTCGTCAAGCTCTGCACGACCGCTCCGGCGCCCAACATATGCGACTTCAGGTACTTCAGCAACTAAACGTTCAGCCTCGCTGGCAAGCGCTGACGATTCCGACAGGGTCACGCCGGGATTAAGCCGCATACCAATCAAAAGTGTTCCCTCGTTAAACGGCGGCAAAAATGACGTCGGGAAAAATGGTACCGATGCAATAGCAAGGAGTACACCGGCAAGAGCGATCTTCAGCGCTTGCTTGGGTCGTTCCATAACCCCGGTCAACAAGCGGATATAGCGCTCTTTTATCCACCTAAGAAACCTAGTATCCCCGTGATCCAAGGATTTCATTTTGGGAATCAAATAGAAGGCAAGAACTGGTGTGATCGTGACCGAAACAAGTAGCGATGCCAAAGTCGAGGCAATAAAAGCTATGCCCAAGGGAACAAATAATCTACCCTCGATGCCAGGCAGGAAAAAAAGCGGCAAAAAGACCAGCACAATAATGACCGTCGCGTACAAAATTCCGCTTCGTACTTCGAGCGAAGCTCGGCGGACGACTTCTAACGAATTTAACTTATGAGCACCATGCGCAAAGTTATTCATACGGAGTCGTCGAATAATATTCTCGACGTCAACAATCGCGTCGTCGACTAATCCCCCAATAGCAATCGCAAGACCGCCAAGTGTCATCGTGTTGATCGTTAGCCCAAAATAGGCGAACACTAACGCAGTTACACAGATCGACACTGGGATTGCGGTCAGTGCAATTATCGTAGGGCGAATCGTGCCTAAGAATATGAATAGGGTAATAGCAACGAACACGGATGCTGCAATGAGCTTTCCGTTTAGGTTGCCGATCGACGCTTCGATAAAAGAGGCTTGCCGAAAGGTCACCCTGGGCGCTTCCATCCCCGTTGGCAAACCTGCTTTGAGACCTGCCAGGGCGGATTCAATCGACTTCGTGAGCGCTATCGTATCTGCAGTGGGTTGTTTTTGGATGCCGAGAATAACCGCTGGTTTTCCGCCGAAACCACCATCCCCCCGTTTTATCGCAGGGGCAAAGTCCGCAGAGGCGATCTGTTGGAGCTTAATCACCTGGCCATTTTTTGTAGTAATCGCGAGATTGCGAAGATCGTCAAGCTTCGATGTCTGTCCTAGATTTCGAATCAGATACTCACGGCTGTTGAGCTCAAGAAATCCGCCTGATGTATTCGCCGAAAAGCCCTTCAATGCACCCTCAAGATCGCCATAGCTGATTCCGAGCCGAGCCATACGAATCGTGTCAGGCTGCACTTGAAACTCGCGGACCTCACCGCCAATCGGGATAACCTGTGCCACACCAGGAATTGACATCAACCTTGGGCGCAATACCCAATCTGCATACTCACGAACCTGCATCAGCGAGATTTTGGTCGGATCAATCGGTATAGCAACCTGCATGATCTCGCCCATAATTGAGCTAATAGGCCCCATCTGCGGAACGATTCCACCTGGTAGCGCCTGCTCCATCGTATTAATGCGTTCAGAGACGAGTTGTCTGGCACGGTAGAGATCCATATCCCAACCAAATGTCACATAAAGAAAGGACAGGCCAGCCGATGATACGGATCGAACACTCTCCACCCCAGGAAGTCCGTTGACCGTACTTTCCAAAGGGAAAGTAATCAGCTGCTCGACCTCCTCTGCGGCCATACCACCCGCCTCAGTCATGATGGTCACGGTGGGTTTGTTTAAGTCCGGGAAAACGTCAACTCCGGTTTGTTTGAGTGTTATGGCACCGTAAATCATTACGACCACGCTCACCAAAACCACAAACAATCGATTTTTTAAGCTGTTCTGCAATATCCAAGTAAACATGTGAGCGTCCCTATCGAACCTGATTGATCAAGGATGCTCCGAAGGTGACAACACGGTCACGCTCCGCCAAACCGGACGTCACCGATACCTTGTCCGCACTGATAGCGGTGTAGATCACGAGGCGCGGCTCAAATCGCTCAGGGTCATGCTTAACCCAGACAATCGATTGATTAGAGGGTCCACGGACTACCGCTTCTAGCGGTAAAACATAACCATCAATTTTTCTTGTGACGTTGGCATAAATAGTCGTCAACATGTTCAGTTGCACCATCCCAGCCCCACCACCAGAAACACGAAAACTGACTGGTAATGCCTGATCCCGAAGTGAGCGGGATACGCCAATGAGGGTGAGCGGAATGTTGGCCTGCCCGACACGAATTGACCCGTTGCCGATCGCATTTGCAAGCGTTGGATCATAGAGCAAACCCTCGATCATGAGCCGCTTCGGGTCCACCACTTCAAAAAGGGTCTCCTTTGACTCGACAACCTGGCCAACTGATACATGCGCTGCCGCAATAACACCGGAGATTGGCGCACGCTGCACTTCGTTCGCTACCGCAGCCTGAGCTTCTTCTAGACGACGGCGCGGCACCGTATCGGAGAGCGACGATAGACGCTCAAGTCGGATCTCCGCCAGAGAGCGGCCATTCGCGTCGACCTCGGTTGCCACATAAGCAAGGATTTGACCTTTTTCGACACGTTGCCCAATCAACGGAAGTCCATTCGGACCACCACGAACCCGCCCGGATATCACGGTCTGCACCTTACCGCTGGCGTTAGGATCCATCACGACAGTACCCGGAAGCTCGACGACCGGATTACTCAGCGATTTACGAGCCGGTTGAGTCTGGATTCGGAGTTGCCGCTGCGCCGCTTTGGGCATAAAGACTGCCCCATCTGCCAAACGCTGTGGGAAGCCACCAGATACCGCTGCCGTTGAACCATTGTCTCCGTGATCATGCCCAGGACCTGCAAGCAAGGGCTGCGCCCCTAACGCCAGGAACACAGCAACAGCCGAGCTAAGGATTTTTAGTGTGTGAGTTTTCATGATCAAGCCTTGTTCACGCGACGTTTATTTGCTACCCATAGCGTCGCCAGAATTAAGATCAGCACGCCTAGAATCACGGCCGCGTGCCACACATAGTCGTCCCAATGAAAAACATAGCCATCACCTTGGACGCTCGCGAGAATCAGATCCCCAGATAGAAGGTCGACCCAATCTTTTAGATTCAGTGTTGCGACCAAACCGATAGCCTGCTGATTTTTGAACTTCCCGATATCGGTCTCAAATAAACCAACATCTAACCGCTTTACGTCTACCGGCTCACCGTTTAGCTCAAGCGTAAGCGTTGCGTCTAAGGGACGGTTATCTGCCCAACCGTCCACATAAAGACGTAACTTCCTGCCCTCTACAACGGCAACAAGCTCTGCAAGCTCTGACTCAGCGACAAGCTTGGGAACATAGATCTTCTGCCCAATCGCCGGAGATTCTTCACCATGATCGTGACCGGGACCCGCATGAGCCACATGTATCGAAAAAAGGGTGAAAAATATCGACCAAATAAATACTTTCATTTTGAATTTACTCCGTTTGGTAAACGACCGATCGATTGCAAAAATCTAGAGACTGTTTGCTGGTAGTCGACGTCCGCTTCTATCGCAGCGATCTGTGCTTCAAATGCCTGTCGCTCAGCACGGAGTCGCTCTAGGTACTCAACTTCACCGGCCTCTGCTGCCTTTACCAATGCTGAGCGAATTGAATCGGCATCAAGACTGCGCTGCACAGCAAGCTTGCTTGCTCGTTGTTTTTCCTGAATTTGCGCAAGACCACGTTCCCAAATAAACGCAAATGTCTTTTGAAAACGCTGAAGATCTTGTTCGTCTCGCACGAGATCTGCAGTGATTTGCGCGACATCTGACCGTGCCTGGCTACCACCGCCAAAGGGAATCGAGATCGAGAGCGTCACAGTTCGCGCGAAGGGGTCGCCAGATAGCCCCCTGGATCGGGAAGACCCGATACTCAACTCAGGGCTACCCGAACCCCGCTCTTGCGCAAGTCTCAGACGATCTTGTGACCTCTTCACCCTCGTTGAAAGAAGCTGATGGTCAGCGGACGTGCTCAAGGCAAGATCCCGCTCATCATAGCGAGGGGGTTGCTCAGCTAATTTCCCAATCAATGTATCGGCATATCTCTCTCTAGGGCCAAAACCAAGCTGAGATCCCGTTAGTCCCGTCAATGCGATGAGCTGTTGCTCAGCCTTATTGATACGGTTGTTTTGTTCGGCAATCTCCGCAGAGATACCTTGCAGGGCGACCTTCGCGTTTAGCCAATCGACTTTTGCGAGATCCCCTGCTTCAAAACGACGCCTTGCATCTAATTCAGTCTTCTCCGCTTCGTCGATCTGCTTTTCTAAGGTTTGCTGCCGTAAATGCTCGCGAATATAACCCCAGACGCTGTCACGAACATTACCCGCGAGCAGGTTTTTTGCAGCTAAGCTCTCAGCCTGAACCGCAACGAGCTCTGATGCAGCGACGGTTGTGGCGGCTTGGCGTTCACCCCACCGCCACAACGGTAAAGACACGCCAACCGTGTCCTCTTGCTCGCCCAGATTTTTGTTCCAACGATCGCTTTTTTGCGAAAGTGTAAAACTCGGATTGCCCGCAACTAGACGATTCGATGAGTCTAAGCGTGCTATCGCCGACTCTTGTCGCAGTGATTCGACACGCTCTAGTGCTTGATAATCCATCGCCCGTTGAACGATTGAGCCCATGCCGCTGATCTCTTGTGCAAATGCACTCCTAGACAGCAGCAAAGAAATCAAAATTATTAAATTCCGACGCAAAACACCCATCAACTTCTCCAAAGAGAAAGTAAAGAATGAATGACGGGGAGGCGCAGTGCGCGCCTAGGAATCTATATTTGAGATCACCCCGCCGCTTAGGCGAGGTTTGCCCACTTGGGGCGTTCAGGAAGATCTAACGGTGGGGAAGATACAAATAACTTCAACTCGCCAAAATCCATGCTAGACACTACTGATGGCAATTTAATACCCAGGCTGTCAATTGTCGCTACGGGGCTGCACCCAAAATGACATGTCCCACAGTGGTGGCTATTAGCGGCATCTTGTGACATAGCATCCGACGTCCCCTCAACAGCGATATCGCGGGAAAAGGAAACAACTCCTGATTTGCTGGATGTATTGTCGTCTTGGTCGGAATGTAAGTGGTGTCCGGCGTGATCTTTCGGCATTAATTCCAGTTCACAATAGCTCGCACTCATAGCCAGCGCCGCCTGCAACGGTATGACCAACGCAACGAAGAGAAGCCAGAAGTTTTTCACACCGAAGATATTAGCAGATCTATTCATGGCGCGAAGCCACGCTTAAAATTACCATGAGACAGAAGAGGATATTGTGCGCTAAGCCCGGTATCGTAGACACGGACTTAATGCGTTACTTAAAGTAACGCTTCGATGGCCGCCCAGAGATCCGAACCCGCATTACACGTTTTGTTACACGGTAGGGTTCTGGGCTTGTAACCTACTGATTTTATTGACGAAAATTGGAGCGGTTTTCATCATAATCCGCAGGTCCGGGGTTCGAATCCCTGAATCGCCACCATCGAATATTTCGAATTATCGCTTCAACACTCAGCACAGATAGTGCGTGCAAATCTAAATCATTACTCTTAAATTAACAGCAACACGGACATGCTCAATGCCGCATGAGCATGAATGGGGCCTGGTAGGTCATCAGCAGTCGACGTGTCCATACACACTCATAGTCCAGCTCGGCGGCCATTTGTTTGCCGTTCTTAAATGCCTAGTCAAAGAACTTCAAGGCCTCTTGGCTGGCAGTCTTGTCAGTAGGGTTCTTACATCAACACAAACGTTGCGCAGGCGATGGGAGCGTCGGCCTGGACCATCAAACCATCGAAGCAAGACTGAAATTCCTTGAAATAAAGAACCGCAGCGAAATCAATGATCTCTTAAGTGCCAGAACGTCTTACGCCATACGCCTCTCGTGGAAGAGACCAACAGGAATTAGGCAGAACGCAGCTTAACGGCGTAACCTTGTGAAGCAACTATCCCGAAAGATGAATCCACCAACGCCAATAGACGCTCCTGTACCTCAGGGCCCAGCGCAGAAAATTGCGTTACAAAACTTGGCGTCGTGCGCTCGGTCTTGGAACGTAACTCTCCGTCGAAGATTCCCTGAAAATCCAATCCCAACCAGTTCAAAAGCACCGCTAGATGCTCATGGCGGGGTATCGAAACTCCTCTTATCCAGCGCCTAGCGGACTCCCCAGACACCCCATTTCGAGCAGTCGTCAGCTGGTTGAATCGGTTTGCGACAAAAGCGGCCGACGGGACCCGACCATAGCGATGGGTCAAGGTAGCCCTTAGTTCATTTCCGAAACGCTCTTCGATAGACAAACACATGGTTAAACCTCTTTCTTAATGTTGAGGTTGAATTGTGCGCCGCAAAATATATCCAGTAAATAAGTATATTAAAGGGACATTACATTTCCAACTTGCAGTTGGAATCTGCCCCCCAACATCATATGCCCTCCAATTGAGAAAGCACGGCTTTACTGCACCCTATTGAATGAGCTTATCTGCTTGATATGAGTCAGACGTAATCGATAGAGAATTTCCTTGGCGTTCTTATGTTCATGAGCGAAAGGCGCGCTAGAGATGTATCGAATTACCTGCCCTTCGCTTGAGCGGAAGCCCAGACTTCGACGCCCCTGGAGAGTTTGGAAAGGAGCCTCTCCGCTTGTGGCGAAATCTTTACGATCCGGCGACGGCTGTCTTCATTGTCCCTCTTCAGCGTTATCAAGCCGGAATCTTCCAAAATCGTGATGCTCTTATGCACCGTCGCAGGAGAGGCGACCTCCGACTTCATCACGATTTCTTGAACGTAAAGCGGCGTCCCCGTTAGGTTGCGCACCGCAATCCATTCGAGAAGGCGCTGGCTGATCAAGTCCAGGCCATCATACTCCGTGCCAGACGTCACGTTGTCGAACAGGTTTCTTAAAGATATCCAGCGCTCCATGAGTACTCCTAGGCATACGACCCTCCACAACGGACACAACCTTTACAGAATTTGATGCGACGCTCCCGGGGCGTCTCTATTGAAACAGACGAGCAACCGGGACCTCGAGGGTTGCGCAGATCTTCGATAGCACTCGCAAGCTCGGGTTTGCGAGTTCGCGCTCAATTTTGCTCACTATAGTGCGATCAATATTGGCCTCCAAAGCCAACCTTTCCTGAGAAAGATTGCGCCTCTTCCTGAGCGCTCTCAGGTTTTCTGCCAAAACGCTTCGAGAATCATTAAAGATATCTTCACAAGGTTGACTCTCATTTTTTTGTTTCATAACTAATTACGAAGCAACTTTGTTTTTATATCCACGGTTTCCAAACCTACGGTTTCTATACCCACGGACCGAAAACCTCACTTTTCTACAAGTGAAATACCGGCAACGGCTAACAGAACCGCCAAAAAAGCCTTTCCCAAAGGCGACATAACGGTCAGCCTAGCCACCTGGTCACGTTGTGCCAGTCACGGAACGTGGGAATTTAACGGTCGGCCCCGAGATGAATGTCTGAACGAGCACTGGTTTCTATCCATAAGACACGTCCGAAGAGTGATTGAAGGCTTGCGCAAGGGTTGCAACCAGGAGCGCGCGCGAAGCAGCCTGAAGGGCGCAAAGCCAAAGGCATTTGCTGATAGATTTTTAACCGCAGACTGCACATCAAACCCGCACTAAATTGGGTTTCAGGTCACCCCGATCTCATAGGAACTTGATTGATTTTGACCCCATCAAGTTAGCGAGGCGACCCTTGCTGTTCTGCTAGATTTACTGAAAGCTCATGATCGCGTGAGCTTGCTGTAAATCACCGTTACTTAAAGTAACGCTTGGCGAGCTGCCCGAGCTACTATGCCCGCATTACACGTTTTATTACACGGCAGGGTTTAGTGCTTGTAAGGCATTGATTTTATTGAAGAAAATTGGAGCGATTTTCATCATAATCCGCAGGTCCGGGGTTCGAATCCCTGAATCGCCACCACTCAAACCCTTATCCAGTGACGCTTTCAGACGATTCAAGACTTCTGAAGAGTTGTTAAAAGTATAAAAGTTAGTAGTTTTGACCTGCCCCCTTTAGTAGTGCCAGGGGGCTGTTAGTTAAAGTCCTTGAGCTGCAAGTTTAAACCTCCCGTTGCCGGGCTCCTTTTTGATGCTCGGTGCTGAGCAGCAAATTCTGACGGGGTCATGCCGCGCGGTACCGACAAGCGAGGAACCTTGTGTTTGCGACTCAGCGAGGGAGAGGTAAATCCATCCGTTCTGCGCATAGCCCGGGTGAACCGCAACATCGAAGAGCCCCGCTTGTCCACCTTGCGATACCTCGGGTAGACCCCCAATTGGTGCAGATACACGCGAAAAATCCTTCGATACCCGTCGCAGGAACCCATCGCGTTCGGTGATCAAAAGTTCACCTGATGGCAACCAAGCCATGCCCCATGGGTGACGCAAGCCATCAACGAGAATGCGTACCGTAAACGGCGCTGCGGAGGGCGTAGGTTTGAGCACATCTTTAGATTGCGTGACTGCGTACGCTGGACACAACCCTATCGCACCAACAACGACGCTGATG
>JACCEA010180238.1_pt1 | contig 14834 bp, 13 predicted proteins | sample 7449851 | NCBI WGS metagenome assembly JACCEA01 (sample SAMN15323453, study PRJNA562643) | freshwater metagenome | isolation source: river surface water | place: USA:Blue River Watershed | collected 2017-08-18 | reverse complement strand
ATGATGGCCTTGCCGTTCAGGCCTTCTGAAATCCATTTGGCCGTGGGTTCGTCCAAGGGTTCGCCCGCCAGGAACAGGGCCTGCAGGCTGGACAGGTCGTACTTGGTCAGCAGCGCAGGGTCTTGCTTTTTGAGCACACGAATGGCTGTGGGGGCGCTGAACATGACCTGGACTTTGTACTTCTCGACCAGGCTCCACCAAATGCCGCCGTCGGGGCGAATCGGCAGACCTTCGTACAGGATGGTGGCCATGCCGCCGATCAACGGGCCGTAGATGATGTAGCTGTGGCCCACCACCCAGCCGATGTCGCTGGTGCAGAAAAAGGTGCCACCCGGCTTGCCTTCAAAAACATTGGGGATGCTGGCGGCCAAAGCCACGGTGTAGCCGCCGGTGTCGCGCTGCACGCCTTTGGGCTTGCCGGTGGTGCCGGATGTGTAGAGCGTGTAGCTGGGGTGGGTGGATTCGACCCACACGCAAGGCACCACCGCATCCATGTGCTTGGCCCGCTCGGTGGCGTAGTCCACATCGCGCCCGGCCACAGGCGTGAAGGCGGACAGTTTTCGATCGACCATGATCACGTTGGCAGGTTTGTGGGCCGAGAGTTGGATGGCTTCGTCCAGCAGCGGTTTGTAGGGCACACCCTTGCCGCCACGCGAGCCCGCGTCGGCGCTGATGATGACTTTGGGCGAAGCATCTTCAATGCGGGTGGCCAGCGAGTGCGAGGCAAAGCCGCCAAACACCACCGAGTGGATAGCCCCCAGGCGCACGCAAGCCAGCATGGCAAAAGCGGCTTCGGCGATCATGGGCATGTAAATCAGCACGCGGTCACCTTTGACCACACCCAGGTCTTGCAAGATGGCGGCCATGCGCTGCACTTCGGCGTGCAATTCGCGGAAGGTGTAGGTTTTTTCCTGGTTCGTTTCTGTCGAAACGAAAATCAAGGCCGGCTGATCGGCACGCTCGGCCAGGTGCCGGTCCACCGCGTTGTGGCACAGGTTGGTCTGCCCACCAACAAACCACTTGGCAAAAGGCGGGTTGCTGTAATCACAGATTTGCTGCGGCTGAACTTTCCAGTCCACCAATTTGGCCTGCTCGGCCCAAAAAGCGTCGCGGTCGTTGATCGACCGGGCATGAAATTCTGCGAAATTGCCCATGGATGTCTCCTGAAAACCCACCAAATTGAAAGCTCGAGAACGGGTGATAACTGTCCAACACCCTGCACTTCTGAATTCATAATTATGGTCAAAGGACTTGCAAGAAGCTGACTCAAGCCAAGGCAGAAAAGGGCATCAGCGATGGCGATCAACCCCCTGCCCGCTGGGCCCAATCACTTGAACAAGCTTTGCAGCAGCTTGAAATCGGGGTGCTCGGCCGTGCGAATCCACTCGAACGCCACCATCTCGGCGGTCACCAGCTCGGCCCCTGCCCCTGCCAAGCGGTCGTAGGCGGCATCGCGGTTGCGCTCGGTGCGCGAGCTGCAGGCATCGGTCACCACCCACACCTCAAACTCGTCTTCCAGCAAATCCAGGGCGGTTTGCATCAAACAAATGTGCGCCTCACATCCAGCCAACACAATGGTCTTGCGGGGCTCGGCCCCGGGCTGGGGCTTTTGCAAATGCCTGGGCAAGCTGCGGGCATTGCCGCGTGGGGCTTGCACCGGCTCGGGCTGCAGCCATTCACCCAAGCCTTCTTCCACGGCGCTGAACTGCATCTTGGCCAGCACTTGGCGGCAGTGGCTGCGGATTTCGGGGGGCATTTCACCCAGGCGCGAGGGGTTTTGCTCGGTGCCCCAAGTGGGCACATCGAGGGCCTGGGCCAAGGTGGCCAGCCGCGCGGCATTGGCCCAAACAGCGTCCGCGTCCAGCATCGCGGGCTTCAAACGGGCCTGAAAATCCACCAGCACCAATTGGCTTTCATCTGCATCGATCAACATGTTTTGTCCTGAGAGTTTCTGGGTACGGATTGTCGCAGCACCCCAAGCCGCTGCAAACCCAATGGGTCGACAGGCTGGGTTGCCATTCAGCGGGCACCGTAGAAGCCCCAACATTTAATCCAAAAATATCCGTTATGCTGGAGTGCTATGCGTTGGATCCTTTTTTTATCTGTGCTTGTGGCCCTGAACCTGCCTGCTTGGTCTTCTCCGACAGAAGACGCCCCGGCAGTGGGCTTGACCGAGCGCGGCCTGGTCTCTCAAATCGGCTCCCAACTGAGCGTGGTCAAAGACAAGGCCAGCGACCAAGCTGCTGGCATGGTCGAGCAGGCCATGGGCTTGTTGGGCGTGCCCTACCGCCGTGGCGGCAACAACGAGAACACGGGTTTTGATTGCAGCGGCTTTGTCCGCCACCTGTACGAAAAATCGGTCGGACAAATTCTGCCGCGCCGCGCCGTCGACCAGGCCCGGGCCACAGAGGTCATTGAGCGCGATGATCTCAAACCCGGTGATCTGGTGTTTTTCAACACCATGCGCCGCACCTTCAGCCATGTGGGCATTTACGTGGGCGATGGCAAATTCATCCACGCCCCCCGCGCTGGCAAAGCCGTCAACATCGACGATATGCGCAGTGCTTATTGGCAAAAACGCTTCAATGGTGCACGCCGGGTGCCCGTGAACAGCGACAATGCCAAACCATGAAAACTCAAATTGATCACCTGGTGGTGATGGCCGCCTCGCTGGACGAGGGCGTGCAATGGTGCGAAGACACCTTGGGCATCACCCCCGGCCCCGGCGGCGAGCATGAAAAATACGGCACCCACAATCGCCTGTTCAAGATTGCATCGCCCGAATTTCCTCTGGCCTACTTCGAAATCATCGCCATCAACCCCTTGGCCGTGATCCCCAAACGCGCCCAGGTGCCGCGTTGGTTCGACATGGACAACCCCACCTTACAAAAAGCGGTGGCGCTAGGCCCCCGGCTGGTCCACTTTGTCAGCAGCACCGAGGACGTCAAAGCCGCCCGCCATGTGCTGCGCACACAGGGCATCGAGCGCGGTCAGGTGGTGCACGCCAGCCGCAAATCGAGCAAAGGCACGCTCAACTGGCAAATCACCGTGCGCGAAGACGGTGAACGCTTGTTCAACGGTTGCTTGCCCACCCTGATTCAGTGGGGCAAGCCCGATGCCACCGACCCGCTGCGCCTACACCCTCGCAACAGCCTGCCCCGCTCGGGCGTGACGCTGCAAAGCCTCACCGTGAGTCACCCCAGCGGTGCCAAGCTGCAAGCTGCTTTTGATGCCATCGGTTTGGCCAACATCGCCATCGAAACCGGGCCGGCCAATCTGGTGGCCAGCCTGCAAACCCCCAAAGGACTGGTGCAGCTGCAAAGCCTGGGGATTTAATCCTCTTTGGGTAAAGCCAAGAGCAGCACCATGCCCACCAGCATGACGGCGGCCGTCAGCCACAGTGCGCCTTTGAAACTGCCCGTGGCCTGCGCCATGGCCCCGGCCACAACGGGCGCGATCATTTGCGCAGCGCCATAACTCAGGGTCAAGCGGGCCATGGCCTTGCCCGGGTTTTGGGGTGCACGCCGCCCCACCAGCGCCAGCGTCAAGCTCACAATGCCGATGAAGGTCGCGCCATAACCCACAGCACCGGCCAGCGCGGCGGTGAGTGATCCCGACAAGGCCGGCAGCACGATGGACACGGTCTGCAGGCCAAACGCCAACAGCAAAGCTGGGATGTCGCCCAACTTTCTGGCCACGCGGTCCCACAAAAACACGGCAGGCATGGCCGCCAGCCCCACCAGCGCCCAAGCCAAGGCGCCCTGCCCGGCCAAAGCCGGTTCGCGCTCAACAATGGCCACGGTGAAGGTGGCGCTGATGACAAAGCCCCATCCCGCCGCAAAGTAACTCAAGGCCATGGTCGCCATCCAGCGGCGCGAGCCCTGCGGCTGCGGCTGGGCGCTCACTGCGGCGGTGGGCACGGGTGGCACGGGCGGCCGCCACAGCCAGGCGGGTACAAAAAACACCAGACCCAGCGCGGCAAAGGCCAGCCACTGGTCAGACCACAGCGTCCAGATATCGGACAAGACCCAAGCGCCCAGCGCCGACACCACAATGCCCAGCCCGAGGCCAATGAACAACACCCCCAGCTCCGGCCGTCGCCCTTGGCGCATCAGCCAGCCCAACACCAGGCCCGAGCCCAACAGCATGCCCGTGGCGCCACACAAACCGCCCAAAAAGCGCCACAGACCCCAGGCGGGCAACCAGCTCGACAGCGCCATGGCCGCCGTGGTGAGCAAGGCCATCCACAGGCCTGCACTGTAAAAACGGTGACGCCAGCGCACATCGTCCATCCAGGCCGTGACCAGGGCGCCGACGATGTAGCCCGCGTAATTGATGGCGGCCAGGCCCCCGGCTGCGGCATCGTTCAAACCGGTTTGCGCCTGCAAGGCGGGCAACAAGGGCGTGTAGGCAAAACGGGCCAGACCAATGGTCAGCACCAGCCCGCAAATGCCCCCCAGCATGACTTGCCAAGCTTGAAGGGGACGGGTGGTGGGCGTAGAGGACATGGGCAGGGTATGGGTCAATCTCCGCCATTGTGGCCTGATGCTGGCCGGACTCGAAGCAGACACCCTGGCACACAGGCGCTGCACCCGCTTGGCGCGTCACGCAGATGACAGCCTGGGGCCTGGCGCAAAGGGTTTTCACCCTGCACAGCAGGTGCCGCGCGTCCTAAAGTGAAAACCCCAAGGAGACAAAACATGCCCATCAACCCGTTCCGCGCTCGCCTCACCTCTACCCGTGCTCAACTGGCCTCGCCGCTCAAACGGCAGGTTGGTCTCAGCCTCTTGCTGCTGAGCCTGGGGACCTTCAGCGTCACCAGCGCTGTGGCCCAGGCCTTTCCCACCAAACCCTTGCGCTTGGTGGTGACCTTTCCATCGGGCGGTGCGCCAGACATCCTGGCACGCCTGTTCAGTGAAAAAGCTCAGCTGGGCTTTCCGGTGGTGGTGGACAACCGGCCCGGCGCGGGCGGCAACATCGGCGCGGACAACGTGGCCAAGTCGCCCGGCGACGGCCACACCATCGTCATGGGCACCGTGGGCACCCATTCCATCAACGGGGCGCTGTACGAAAAAATGCCCTATGACATGGTCAAGGACTTCAGCCCCATCTCGCTGATCGCCTCGGCCCCCAACTTGCTGGTGGTCAACAACGCCCTGCCCGTCAAAAACGTGCCCGAGTTGATCGCCTACATGAAGGCCAACCCCAACAAGCTCTCGTTTGGCTCACCCGGCATCGGCACCTCGGTGCACGTCTCAGGCGAACTCTTCAAGTCGCTCACCGGCACCACCATGGAGCATGTGCCCTACAAAGGCCGTCAATTCGCCATTCCCGACCTGATCGGCGGCAGCATCCAGGTCATGTTTGACAACATGCCCTCGGCCCTGCCCATGGCCAAAGAGGGCAAGATCCGGGCTTTGGCACAAACCACCGCCACCCGCTCACCGGCCGCACCCGATGTGCCCACCGTGGCCGAATCGGTGCCCGGCTTTGAAGCCACCACCTGGTTTGCCATGTTTGCCCCGGCCAACGTACCCCGCCCCGTGATCGACAAGCTCAACGCCGAAGTGCTGCGTGTGTTCAAACTGCCCGAAGTGCAAGAGCGCCTGAAGACCCTGGGCCTCGACCCGGTGCTGTCCAGCCCCGCAGAGTTGGCGCGCTACCAGGCCACCGAAATCACCAAATGGGCCAAGGTGGTGAAGGACTCGGGCGCCAAAGCGCAGTAAGGCGCTCTGCTGTCCTGCTGTGACAGCAATCAAACCAACTCAGAGATCTCGATCAGGTTGAGGTCGGGGTCTCTGAGGTAGATAGAACGGATCTTTTGGGTCGCACCGGTGCGCAGGACCGGGCCCTCCACGATTGGCCACTCGGCCTGGGCCACACGGGCCATGACCTCATCGAGCGGCACACTGGCAATGAAACACATGTCGAGTGCCCCCGGCACGGGCAGATGGGCTTTGGGTTCAAACTCCCGGCCCCGCACATGCAGGTTGATTTTTTGGTGGCCGAACTTGAAAGCCTGGCGCTGCACTGGGGGCGTGCCGCCCACAAAGGTTTCAAGCTGCATGCCCAGCACGCGGGTATAAAAATCGACACAAGCGGCCTCGTCGCAGGTGGTCAAGACCAGGTGATCCAGGTGGTCAATCATGTGTGAATCTCCGAATTGAGAGCAGCTGAAAAAACCGATCAAGCCACAATGCCCTGCTCGCGCAGGGCCTGGATTTGCGCAGCACTCAGGCCCATACCCGAGAGCACCGCATCGCTGTCTTGGCCCACACCCGGTGCGTTGCGGCGGTGGCCGCCCGGCGTGCGCGAGAGCTTGGGCACGATGCCGGGCACCATCAAATCGCTGCCGTCCTCCATGTGCACCGTTTGCAGCATGCCGCGTGCCAGGTAATGCGGGTCGTGCGCGATGTCGGCCACGGTGTAGATGCGCCCGGCCGGTACACTGGCGCGGTCCAGCGCGACCAGCACCTCGTCGACCGTGTGCTGCGCAGTCCACTGGCCAATCACGCCATCGATTTCGGCCACGCGGGCCACACGGCCTGTGTTGTCTTTCAGGGCCGGGTCTTGTGCCAGATCATCGCGGCCAATTTCGGCCATCAGGCGCTTGAAGATGCTGTCGCCATTGCCCGCAATCAGGGCGTAACCACCGTCCTTGCACAGGTAGGCGTTGCTCGGGGCAATGCCGGGCAAAGCGCTGCCCGCTGGGCCACGCACCGCACCAAAGGCGCTGTATTCGGGCAGCAAGCTTTCCATGCAGTTGAACATGGCCTCGTACAAAGCCACGTCAATCACCTGTCCCCGGCCCGAGGTCTGGCGCTCGTGCAAGGCCATCAAGATGCCGATCACGCCGTGCAAAGCCGCCAGCGTGTCGCCCAAGCTGATGCCCACGCGCACCGGCACGCGGCCCGGCTCAGCGGTCAGGTGGCGGATGCCGCCCATGGCCTCGCCCACCACACCAAAACCGGGGCGGTCGCGGTAAGGGCCAGTCTGGCCGTAGCCGCTCACACGCAGCATGATCAGGCACGGGTTGAGCGCCAGCAAATCGTCAGGACCCAAGCCCCAGCCTTCCATCGCGCCGGGGCGAAAGTTTTCGATCAGCACATCGCTTTCAGCGGCCAGCTGGCGCACGATGTCCTGCGCGGCAGGCTGCTTGAGGTCGAGCGCCAAAGACTTTTTGTTGCGCGACTGCACCTGCCACCAGACCGAGGTGCCGTCCTTCATCAGGCGCCACTGGCGCAAAGGGTCGCCCGCGCCGGGCGGCTCGATCTTGACCACATCGGCGCCGAAATCGCCCAAGGTTTTGGCCGCAAAAGGACCCGCAATCAACTGACCTAATTCAAGGACCTTGAGTCCGGCCAAGGGACCGGTCGACGGAGAAAAAACTGGGTGTGCGTTCATGGCCTCAAGTGTAGGCAAAGTCCGCATCCACCCAAGCCTGCGCCGTCTGGCGGTTGAGCTTGAAGCCCGCATCCACTTTGACCTCGGCCAGCGCATCGCCGCCCTCGTCCAGCGCACTCAGCACGGCATAGGGGTTGTCCTCGTCGGGCACGATGCGCAGCAGCACCGTGACACGGCTGTCCTGGCCATTCACCGTCACGCTCTGATTCAGCTGTGCGTGCAGCTGCTGCTCGCTGCGGCGGACAAACTCGCTGGCCGTTTTCACCAAAGTGATGAAGGCCGAGCCGTCCAGCGGCTTGGGGTTCTTTTTGTCGCGGCCCATGGTCCAAGGCCCCACCAAGGCGGGCTCAGACTCTCCCACCTTGAACATGGCGACCGCCCAGCCGTCGTCGTCCTCGTTCTTGATGACCTGGGCGGTCCAGTTGTCGTCTTGCCACAGGCGGGCTTCTTGAAGCAGGGGGCTGTCTGGTGTGTCGTCGTTCATCGTTTCTTCGTTCAAAAGTTCGAGCCGATCATGCCTCAAGGCTGCAAATGCAAAGCCAGCACCAGCACCTGGCTCGCGCCGTGCTCGCGCAACATCGCCGCCGCGACCGTGGTGGCCCAGCGACTGCGCACCGTGCTGGCCACCAGCAACACCGGTCCGTCTGGCAGAACCGCATCGTCCGCCAACCGAATGGCCGACGCCAAATGTGCCACCACCGGTGTAGATGCGGTGTCATCAGGCGCTGGACCGCCGTGCCAACTGAACACGTCGTGCAGTGGCAAGCGCCCCTTGCGGGCCAGGTGCTCGGCCAGCACGCGGTTGGCAGCCATGTTGGGCGCTGGCATCGGCACCACGCACACAGGTCGGGCGGGCCAGGTCTTGGCCCAGCGCCCCAAGGTGGCCAGAGCTCCGGCCAGCAAAGCCTCTGGCACCTCGCCGATGGGCCCCTGACGCAAGGCCTGCAACTCGGCCACCCAGCCCGGGTCGTCGGCAAAGGCCACGGCACGTCCTGCGTCAAAACCGCGAATCGCGCCCTTGCGGCCCACCCCGGCGGGCCAGCGTTTGCGCGGCTCAATGTCCACGTCCATGCCACGCAAGAAATCACGCGCCGCGATCAGCTTCTCTGGCGATGGCGTGAGGCCAGGAAACGGCAACTGCCCAGTGCACACCGAGCAACGCCCACATGGCGCGGGCGACGGGTCATCGAGCGCGGTCTGCAAATACGCCATCAGGCACCCTTGCCCATGCGCGTACTGGCGCATGATGCCCGCCTCTTGCTGGCGCACCTGGGCGAGCGCCGCCCATTTGGCCGTGTCGTGCACATAAGGCACGCCGGTGGCGCGCCAGGCTGAGCCCTCTTTGTCCACCACGCCCTCCACCGCCAAAATTTTGAGCAGCGCCTCCAGCCGCCCCCGTCGCACGCCCGTGTCGGCCTCGATCTCCAGCACGCTGCGGCCATCGGTGCCCAGGCTTTGCAAGACCTTGTCCGCCGTGCCCGCATCCGGAATGGACGCGGTGGCAAAGTAATCCCAAATCCGTTCGTCGGCATCGGAGGGCAGCAACACCCCTTCGGCGTGCGCCACCGCGCGCCCTGCTCGCCCCACCTGCTGGTAATAGGCCACTGGCGTCGAGGGCGAGCCCACATGCACACAAAACCCGAGGTCTGGCTTGTCGTAACCCATGCCCAGTGCCGAGGTGGCCACCACTGCTTTGACCTGGTTGTGGCGCAGGCGCTCTTCCACATTCAAGCGGGCATCTGCATCGGTTTGCCCACTGTAAGCATCGACCACGTAGCCGCAGCTGCGCAAAAAGGCTGTCAGCCGCTCGGCCTCGGCCACCGTCAGCACATACACAATGCCCGAGCCGGGCAATTGCGCCAGCGCATCGGCAATCCAGGCGTAGCGCTGCAAGGGCGACAAACCCGGCACCACCGACAGCGTGAGCGAGGTGCGCGCCAGCGTGCCGCGAAACGTGACCGTGTTCGCGCCCAATTGCTGGCCAATGTCGTGCGTCACCCGCTCGTTGGCCGTGGCCGTGGTGGCCAGCACGCTGGCGGTGGGTGTGGACAACAGCGCCCGCGCCAGCCGCTGGTAATCGGGCCGGAAGTCAAAACCCCAGTCGCTGATGCAATGCGCCTCGTCGATCACGATCAGGCCCACCCGCGCCAGCAGTGCGCCCAGCCGCGCCGCAAAGCGCGGGTTACCCAGCCGCTCGGGCGAAACCAGCAACACGTCGATGGCATCCGCATCAAGCCGCTGAAACACGTCATCCCAGTCATCGGTGTTGGTGGAGTTCACAGTGGCGGCCTTCAGGCCCGCCCGCTCGGCGGCACTGACTTGGTCACGCATCAGCGCCAGCAGGGGCGAGACCACCAGCGTGGGGCCAGCACCTGTGCTGCGCAACGCGTGGGTGGCGGCCCAATACACCGCCGACTTGCCCCAACCCGTGGCCTGCACCACCAACACGCGCGAAGCCGGTTGCAGCACGGCATGCACCGCATCCACCTGATCGGCACGTGGCACCGCCCCTGGCCCGGCCAAGCGGGCCAAGATGCTGTGCATGTGCTGCTCGGCGAAGTCGCGGGGCTGGACGGTTGTGCTGTTCATTTTTTAAAAGCCTGCGTCAACGGGCAGTGACCATGTTTTTTCGGAAAACTAGCGAATTCAGCCAAGACAACGTCAGATTCGAAAAATTTGTCTGTTGAAAGATTTGAATTCAAAGTAATGAAATAAAACTCTAGAATAAATTTATTATGATGTCATTCATTTTCAAGTTATCGTTGAATTGAAACCAGCGACCAGGGCCAAAGCCATAAAAAACACAAGTCACCGATTTTGAAGGAATGATTTATGAAAGGTGCTGTTTTTACTTCATTTCTCGAAATGGTAGAAAGTCAATTCTCCGCCAACATGGTGGACGACATCATTGACGACAGCGATTTGGCATCCGGTGGGGCTTACACCGCCGTCGGCACCTATCCGCACCAAGAAATGGTGGCCTTGGTGGGGTCTTTGTCCAAACGCTCGGGCATCCCCATTCCGGATCTGTTGCGGCGCTGTGGTGAACATCTTTTTTCACATTTCTTTGCAAACTACTCCTCGTTTTTTGTCAATGTCCATGATGCACTGACCTTTCTGTCCGGCATCGAAGTCGTCATCCACGCCGAGGTTCTGAAGCTCTACCCCGACGCCCAGCTGCCGCGGTTTGAGACCGAGCACCACAGCACCCATCGACTGGTCTTGGTTTACGAATCGAGCAGGCATTTTGAGGATTTGGCCGCAGGCCTGATCGCCGGTTGTATTGCGCATTTCGGTGAAAAAATAGAGATTCAACGCGAGGTTTTTGAGCAAGGTGGGCATCTCAAAGAACGTTTTATTTTGACGCGCCAATGAACGAAGAAATCGAACGACTTGGCAAACGTCTGGCGCGTGAGCGCGCTGCACGCAAAGAAGCCGAGCGAATTCTGGAAGAAAAGTCCTTGGAGCTTTTCAACGCCAATCTGCGACTGCAAGCGGCTGCCGAACAATCCGAATTGCTGGTGGTGCAGCGCACGGCCGAGCTGTCTCAAGCCCTGCAAATTGCCAAGCAAGCCAATTTGGCCAAAAGTGACTTTTTGGCCAACATGAGCCATGAGATTCGCACCCCCATGAACGGCATCATTGGCATGACCGATCTGGCCCTGGAGGCCCAATCTCAGCCAGAGCGGCAAGAGTACTTGGACATCGTGAAGCGTTCGGCGCAATCCCTGCTCGCCATCATCAATGACATTCTTGATTTTTCAAAAATCGAGGCCGGCAAAATCAACATCGAGCAGGCCCCGTACAACCTGCACCAAACGGTCAATGATTGTTTTCAGGTTCTGCGTGCCAGAGCCGATGAGAAAGACTTGTTGATTGCGTGTACCTTTGACGATGCGACGCCCCCCATGGTCATGGGCGACTCGACGCGGCTGCGGCAAATCCTGATCAACCTGATCGGCAATGCCATCAAGTTCACCAAACAAGGCCGAATCGACATTCACATCGAAAAACAAGTCTTGCCTGATCGGCAGGAGCGGCTGAAGTTTCGGGTACAGGACACCGGGATTGGCATCGCGCCGAACAAGCTCGACAGCATCTTTGAAGCTTTTTCGCAAGCCGATATTTCGACAACCCGCCAATATGGCGGCACTGGCCTGGGCCTGACCATCACCCAGCGCTTGGTTCATTTGATGGGTGGACAATTGCAGGTCAACAGCCAGCTTGGCGTGGGCAGTTCGTTCGAGTTCGATTTGCCTTACGAGAAGGCCACAGAACTCGATGCGTCACAGACCCAGCCCGATCCTGTGCATGCCGTCATGCCTTCACTGTCTGTCCTGGTGGTGGAAGACCACCCGATCAACCAGCTCCTGGCCAGCCGGATGCTGGGAAAATGGGGGCACAAGGTCCATTTGGCTGAAAACGGGCAAGAGGCCCTGAACCGCCTGATCGCGCACCCAGAAACCTTCGATTTGATCCTGATGGACGTGCAAATGCCCATCATGGGTGGCCTTGAAGCCACCACCAAAATTCGTCAGATGGCACCCTTCAAGGGTTTGCCGATTGTCGCCATGACCGCCAACGCCATGCTGGGTGATCGCGAAATGTGTTTGGAAGCGGGTATGGACGACTATTTGTCGAAACCCATCTTGGCCAAAGACCTGGAAGAAATACTCCACCAACTGTTGGCCCGTGGTTTGTTGAATTGGCCAGGCAAGCGCTGAGCAACTCACCGACTCGCTCCCCCCATCACCATCAGGCCTTTGCCAAATGCGCCGCCAGCCCCCTGCGAGGTGATGGGCCCGTGGGACCACCGTAACCCAAGCGTGTCCACATTTGCACCGTGTGGCCACGCTCGGTAGCCCCCACCAGTTGGTGCACCGCTTGGTAATGCGCCGCCTGTTCGGGGTATTCCTGCAAGGCCTGCGACAGCGGGTGCATCGACAAGCCCTGCGCCGTGGCCGCCAACTGCGCTCGCACGTAGGCGCGGCCTGTCAGCAATTGGGTGATGCGGTCGTTGCGCTCGGTGCTCAGCCAAAAATAAGCCGGGGTGCTGGCGATGCCCGCGTTGAAGCGCTCCAGCTGTCCTTTGATCTCCGTGCTGTCTGGGGCCGAAGCCTGGGTGCGGTCAAACAAGCCCAGCGCATTGGCCAAACGCACCATGGGCGTGTTCAAAGCAATGCCGTCGCGGTGCTGGGCAATCTCTGTGGGGCCGATGCGCAGCACATGGTATGACTCGAGCAGCGTGCGCGGCGTGACCAACTCGGTACGCCAAGCGTCCATGGCGATCTGGGCATGTCGCGCCATGGCGGCGTCTTGCCCCCGCGTGACCAGGCCCAAAGTGACCGGCAAACCGACCACGCTGGCCCGCAGGGCTTGCAAGGCCTCGGCCGCCGGCGTGCGATGGTCGTAAACACCGCGATGCGTATGGCGCTTGAAAATTTGTGCAAACAGCGGGTCGGGCTGCACCAGCGCGTCACGCACCAGCCGAATGCGGGCGGTGGGCCGGGTGTCCGGCGCTTGGGCGCTGAACTCGCCTTCCGGAAAAGGCGTCACCTCGGTGCGGTAGCCGCGCTGGCGGGCCGCCAAGTCCAGCACCTCGATGAAGGTGCCTTGGCTGATGACCAGCTGGCGCGACAGCGGATCGGTCTCTGGCAACAAGCGCGTCATGTCCATGCGCAGCACGATGGTGTCGGGCGTGTCCAAGTCCACCAGCCACGACTGCAGGTTGTGCGCATGCGGTGCCAGCAAGGCATGCGAAAGCGCCCATCGGCGAATCTCCAGCTTGTCGGCCGGGGGCTGCCAGGCCGCAATCGCTTGGGGCGGCATGCTGCTGTCGCAGGCGGTCAGGGAGGCGGTGGCGGCGGCGATGAATCCGCCGCCAGCGATGCGCAAAATGTGTCGTCTGTTCATGAGGTGACTCCAGGGTGTTGAAAACGTGTCCAAAAGGACTGGTTTTGATTGTCTGGAGCTGGAGGTCATTGCACAATTGCATAAACTCAAACAGCAGTCATTCACTTATGAATACGTCCAACTTCAACTGGGCCCTGATCCAGTCCTTTTTGGCGGCCCTGGAACACGGCAGCCTCATGGGCGCGGCCCGCGCCACCGGTGTAAGCCAACCCACGCTGGGGCGGCACATTGCGGAGCTTGAAGCGCAGCTCCAACTGGTGCTGTTCGAGCGCACCGGGCGCGGCCTGAAGCCCACCGCCCACGCCCTGGAACTGGCCGAAGCCGCCCAAGCCATGCAAGACGGCGCGGCGCGGTTTTCTCGTCTGGCCTCCGGTGCGGGGCAAGTGGTGCAAGGTCGGGTGCGCTTGTCAGCCAGCCAGCCCGTGGCCTGCTTTTTGTTGCCGCCCATCCTGGCCCGCATGCGGCTGGCCTTGCCCGATGTGGTGGTGGAACTGGTGGTCAGCAACTCGGTCAGCAACCTGCTCATGCGCGAGGCCGACATGGCGCTGCGCATGGTGCGGCCTGAGCAAAGCAGTCTGGTGGCCCAACACATTGGCCAAATGGCCCTGCGCACCTGCGCCAGCCAACGCTACTTGCAGCGCATGGGAACACCCCAAGAGCCGATCGACTTGCTGGCGCACGATCTGATCACAGGCGACCGAAACACCGAAATTGAGGACGGTTTTGTGGCGCTGGGCTTTGCGGCCAGCAGCTTGCGCCACGGCCTGCGCACCGATGACCTGAACGCCCAATGGGCGGCGGTGCAAGCGGGGCTGGGCGTGGGCTTCATGAGTGAGCATCTGATCCGCTTGGCCCCCTCGGTCACACCCATCTTGCCGAACATCGATCTACCCGTGTTGCCCATTTGGCTGACCGTGCACCGAGAGCTGCGCACCAGTGCGCTGATGCGGGCGGTGTTTGACTTTTTGGCCGCCGAGGTGCCGCTGGCACTGAAAACCTGAAGCAGGGTCTGCATGATCCGAGGTACGGAGGTTGATGAGATCTAGCCTTGCTCACTGAGCTGAGCCGAGAGACCCGTGGCTGCGCTTTGACCAGGCATTGACCGCTGGGCGGGCATGATCTGCCTGACAATCACCCCTTTGGTTCTTTATTCTTCAGCGGCTTTTTATGGCGATTCAATGGTTCCCCGGACACATGCACCTCACGCGCAAGGCGATCGGTGAGCGCATCAAAGAGATTGACGTCGTCATCGAGATGCTCGACGCCCGCCTTCCCGGATCGAGCGCTAACCCCATGCTGTCCGAGCTGATCAAGGGCAAGCCTGCGCTCAAAATCTTGAGCAAGCAAGACCTGGCCGACCCGGCGCGAACCGTGCAGTGGCTGGCGCACTACAACGCCATGCCGGGCGTGAGTGCGCTGGGCTTGGACACCAGCATGAGCTCGCCCGCGAAGGCGCTGATCGACGCCTGCCGGCAACTCGCGCCCAACCGGGGTGGCATGGTCAAGCCGATGCGGGT
>JACCEA010739124.1_pt1 | contig 14835 bp, 10 predicted proteins | sample 7449851 | NCBI WGS metagenome assembly JACCEA01 (sample SAMN15323453, study PRJNA562643) | freshwater metagenome | isolation source: river surface water | place: USA:Blue River Watershed | collected 2017-08-18 | reverse complement strand
TTGGGGCGGCCGTTGCACACAAAGGCGGCGACGACGCGCTTTTCGGGATCGCAGAAACCGAGCGACGAGAGCGAACCGCCGTGACCGAAGGTGCGGTCCGAACAATGCACGCCGCCCACGGCCCGCTGCCGGCTGATGCCCAGACCCCAAGCCGCGGCGTTGCCCTTGGCTTTGAAGTTCGGGGCGTCGGGCCGATGGACCTTTGTGAATTCCGCCACCGTTTTTTCGGCCAGCACGCGTTTGCCCGCGAGTTCCCCGCCGCCGAGCATCATCGCGTAGAAGCGCGCCAGCTCGCGCATCGGACCGTGGCCGTTGCCGCCGGGCACGCATTGCGTCGCCCAGCCCTGCACGCCGATCTCCCGGTAGTGCTCGGCCGGCTCGGGCTTCGCGCCGTCGGTGTTCATCATCGTGCCCATCCGGTCGCCGTAGCCACGGAAAACGTCGGCGGGCATGCCGACCCAGCTGTCCTTCATCCCGAGGGGTTCGAAGAGCTCTTTGCGGATGTAGCGCTCGAACGGCATCCCGCTCACGCGCGCCACAATCTCGCCGAGAACATACATGCCCGCGGTCGGGTGATACTGCGCGTGCCGGCCGATCTCCCAGCCGTCCTCGGGTTTGGCCGCGCAGATGGCGGCGATGACTTCGGCCCACGGGCGGCGGAAGCGCACGGCGAGGTCGGCGTTGGGAAACCCGCTGGTGTGCGTGAGCACGTGCCGGAGGGTGATCCGGTCCTTCCCGTGCGGCGCAAACTCCGGGAGGTAGTTCGCCACCGGCGCATCGAGGTCCACGCGGCCGCGCTCCCAGCACTGGCCCACGCACATCGAGGTGAGCGGCTTGGTCGACGAATACCACGTCATCAGTGTGTCCGCCGTCATGGGGACGCCGGGACTGGCCTCGCCGAGGCCGACATCCGCGACGGTGCGGCCGTCGTGCGCGACGTAGAGCTGCGCGCCGAGGTGCAGTCCGCGCTCCATGCCGCGGCGCAGGACCGCGAGGGTTTTGGGCAACGGATCCGCCGGCGCCGCGCGCAGGCGCCGCGGGGCGACGACCCAAGCGGCGGCACCGACCGCGGACAGAGTGAGAAAGCGTCGCCGCGAAACCGGGGTAGGGGTCATAGCGGGCCCGAGTTGGCCGGGGCGGGGCGGGGCCGGCAACTCACTTCGCGATCGTGCGCGCGTCGATGCCCCGGCCGAGTTCGAAGGTCTGCCCGACGGCGCCGACCACGCAGTGGGCGCGGTCGAGGCCCAGGTCCTGGCGCAGGCGGTAGACGGTCTCGATGCCGGTGCAGTGGGCGCCGATGAGATTATCGATACCGGCGGCGCGCAGTTTGCCGGCGGTCCACGCCAGCGTGTCGTCGCTGGCGCGGAAGAGGTGGATGCCGCCGATGAGGGCGTGGAGCTTGGCCGGGCGGACAAAGTCCCGCGCGTGCTCGACGATGTTGACGACGCCGGCGTGGCCGCAGCCGGTGACGACGACGAGGCCCGCGCGCGTGTCGATCACCAGCGCCATGTCGTCGGGCAACGTGTCCTCGCGCAGGCCGTCCGCGGTGCGAATCCGGGTGTTGCCGCTCCAGTTGCGTTCGGGGTGGCGCCGGGGGACGGGGCCGGTCAACCAGACGCCGGGTTGCAGCGCGACGGGCTTTTCGTGGACCACGAACGTTCCGCCCGTCGCCTCGTAATCGGGGCGCAGCGCGATGGCGCGGTTGAGCTCCACGCCCGGCGGCGTGCCGACGCGCGGGTCGAAGAAACCGGCCGCGACGTGCGTGCGCGCGAGGGCGGCGGGTGTCGCCGCCATGAAGGCGCGGCGCAGGGTCATGAAACCGCCGACGTGGTCCCAATGCCAGTGGCTCAGGACGACGTCGGGCACGTCGGCCAGCGAGAGTTTCAGCGTTTGGAGGTTTTTCAGGACGACGTCGGTCTTGGCGCCGGTGTCGAAGAGGATCTTTTTGCCGTCGGCCTCGACGAGGGCGGCGAAACCCCATTCGCCCAGCTCGTCGCCGTCGGCGAGCATCGTGGAGAGGACGGTGACTTTCAGCGACTGCACCTGCGGCCGTTCCGCGGCGCCGAGCAGCGACGCGACGAAAGCGAGGAGGCAGCACCAGCGGAGGGGAAGCGCGGTTGGCATGGCGGCGAGGGAAGGCGACGCGGGCCGCGAGGCGAGCGTGAAGCCCATCGACTTTCGCGGGAGCCGCCGCAGGCTCGCGGGCCGTGCGCTCTTCCCCGATTGCCCGCGTGTCCACGGTCGGCGTGCTGTTCGCCGCGTGGCTGATTCCCGTCCTCGGCGCCGCGACGCCGGTTGCGGCCGGTTCACCCAACGCCTATGCCGCGCCCACGTTCGCCGATCCCGCGGGGCGGCGCGCGCGCTTCGACGCGATGCTGCCCGAGATCGATCGCGAGGCCCGCGCCTACGCGGACCAGAAGGGCTTCCCGTCGCTGGTCTGGGGTCTGGTGCTCGACGGCGCGCTGGTGCACCACGGCGCGGTCGGTTTCGCGGATGTGGCGAAGCAGATCCCGGCAGGGACCGACACACGCTACCGGATCGCGTCGATGACCAAGAGCTTCACCGCGCTCGCGATTTTGCGCCTGCGCGATGCCGGCAAACTCAGCCTGCACGACCCGGTTGCCACCTATGTCCCCGCGCTGGCCCGCACGGCGCCGCTCACGGCCGACGCGCCGCCGATCACGATCCGGCACCTGCTCACGATGGCGCCGGGTTTTCCGGAGGACAACCCGTGGGGCGATCGGCAGTTGGCCGATACGGTGCCGGAACTCGAGGCCTTCCTCCGCGACGGACTCGCGCTCTCCAACCCGCCCGGCGTCGAATTCGAATACAGCAACCTCGCCTATGCCCTGCTGGGCCAGATCATCTCGCGCGTCGCGGGCCGGCCCTACCAGCAGCACATCACGGAGACGATTTTGCGGCCGCTCGGCATGAAGGACACGGTGTGGGAATTCACCGAGGTGCCCGCCGGCAAGCTGGCGCTCGGTTACCGCGGGGAGAAGGACAAGTGGCAGCCCGAGCCGTTGCTGCACGACGGCACCTACGGCGCGATGGGCGGCTTGCTCACGACGCTGGAGGATTTCGCGCGCTACACGGCGCTGCACCTCGGGGCGTGGCCGCCGCGCGACGAGCCGGAGCCGGTCGTCGCGCGCCGCGCCACGCTGCGCGAGATGCATCTGCCGGCGATGTTCTCGGGGCTCGCGGCGCAGGCCAAGAGCCTCGACGGCGCCGCGCAGCCGGCGGTGAATTTCTACGGCTACGGGCTGTCGTGGTCGCACGACAGCCGGGGCGTGACCCGCGTGAGCCACGGCGGCGGACTGCCGGGGTTCGGCACCAACTGGCGCTTTTTCCCGGACTACGGCTTCGCGGTCGTGACCTTTTCCAATCTCACCTACGGCGGGGCGGGCGCGATTGCCGCCCGGATGGCCGACCTGCTGATCGACCGCGCGAAGCTGCCGCGCCGCGCGCTGCCGCCGTCGCCGATTCTGCGCACGCGGGCCGCGCAGGTCGCGGACCTGGTCCAGACGTGGGACGCCGCGCTGGCCGAGCGGATCGTCGCAGAAAACTTCTTCCCCGACCGGCCGGCGGCGACACGACGCGACGAGGCGCGCGCGACGCTGGCCAAAGCGGGCGGCCCCTTCACGGTCGGCGCGGTCGTGCCGGAGAACCAGCTGCGCGGGACCTTTGCGCTGACCGGGACGAACGGCCGCGTGGACGTCTTCTTCACCCTCACGCCGGAAAAAGACCCGCGCGTGCAGGAGCTGCGGCTGACCTTTGGGCCGAAACCGTAGCCGGCCCGCGCCGTCTTGGCGCCGTCGCAAACACGGTTGCGCCGCGTGCCCCGTTTTTCTTTCGCTCGTCCGCCGTCGGTCCCACGTTCACCCCGTCCCATGCCACTCCTTCCCCGTCTCCGCCTCGCCCTGTTCGCCCTGGTGCTCGCTCCCGCCGCCTTCGCCGCCGACGCGGCGGCGCCGCGCTGGAACATCCTGTTTCTCTTCGCCGACGACTGGGGGCGCTACGCCCGCGTCTACGCCGGCATCGACGGCCACCCGTCGATCAACGACGTGGTGACGACGCCGCACGTGGACCGGCTCGCGCGCGAAGGCGTGACCTTCCGGCACGCGTTCGTCAACGCGCCGTCCTGCACGCCCTGCCGCAGCTCGCTGCTGACGGGCCGCTACTTCTTCAACACGGGGCGCGGCGCGATTTTGCGCGGGGCGGTGTGGGACGACTCGATCCCCTCGTATCCGTTGATGCTGCGCGACGCCGGCTACCACATCGGCAAGAGCTACAAGGTCTGGAGCCCGGGCACGCCGGCGGACCAGCCCTTCGGCGGCCAGAAATACGCCTACGAGCAGTCCGGCCGCGATCCCAACAACTACTCCGAGGTCGCGACCGCCGCGGTGGCGAAGGGCAAGACCGTGGCCGCCGCGCGCGAGGCGATCCTCGCGCAGGTGCGCGGCAACTTCGACGCCTTCCTCGCCGCGCGGAAGAGCGGGGAGCCGTGGCATTATTTCTTCGGCACCACGACGACCCACCGCACCTGGATCAAGGGCTCGGGCAAGGCGCTGTGGGGCATCGATCCGGACGCCCTGAAGGGGCGGCTGCCGGCGTTTTATCCCGACGTGCCGGAGATCCGGGAGGACATCGCGGACTACCTCGGCGAGTGCCAGGCGGTCGACGCCTACCTCGGCGTGCTGCGCGAGCGCCTGGAGGCTGCCGGCGAGCTGGAGCGCACGCTCATTATCGTGAGCGGCGACCACGGCATGCCCGGCGTGCCCTCCGGCAAGTGCAACCTCTACGACCACGGCACGGCGGTGGCGCTGGTCGCGCGCGTGCCGGGCGGCAAGGCCGGGCGCGTGGTGGACGATTTCGTGCGCCTGCCGGACCTCGCGCCGACCTTCATGGAGATCGGCGGCGTGACGCCCCCGACCGGCCTCTACGGCCGCTCGATTTTGCCGCTGCTGCGCTCGGACCGCGCCGGCCAGATCGACGCCACGCGCACCTGGGTGATCACGGGCCGCGAGCGCCACGTGGAGGATGCGCGCGACGGCTACCTGCCGTATCCGATGCGGGCTTACCGCACCAAGGACTTCGTCTACATCCGCAACTTCATGCCCGACCGCATGCCGATGGGCGACCCGAAGACGGCGCTGCAGCCCGACGTGGTCGCGAGCGGGGCGCTGGCCAGCACCACGCGGGTGGGCTACGCCGACATGGACGGCAGCCCGACGAAGGAGTGGCTGATCAAGCACCGCGACGATCCGAAGTGGACGTGGCACTACGAGCATGCCTTCGGCAAACGGCCGGCGGAGGAGCTCTACGACCTGCGCAAGGACCGCGACCAGGTGAAGAATGTCGCGGGCGATCCGGCGTATGCGCAGACGAAGGCGCAGCTGAGCGCCGAGTTGATGCGCCTGCTGACGGAAGCGAAGGATCCGCGCGTGACGGGCGACGGCCAGACCTTCGAGCGGCCGCCGTTTGCCGGACCGCTCGCCGAGGAGGCGGGCTCGGGCAAGGGCGGGAAGAAAAAGGCCGCCGCGAAAAAGTAGGCAGCGGGCGGGGGGCGTGGATCCAGTGCCGCGCCCGGCAGATATCGTGACGTGTCGCTCGGGCTCCTCGCCGTTGCCTCCCTACGCGTGTGCGGAGGGATGGGAGATCGAGGGGCAACGGTCCCGCCTCTCACGAGGCGGGCTACGTTTGGTCCGCGGCGTTCACGTTTTGTTGGGGCGCTGAACCCGCACCGAGCGGGCGGGAGCGAGTTTGCCGGTGAACGCGCGGCGGCGGCGCCCGGAGGTTGCCGCCCACCTTGGGGTTGGCGGCGGGCCGGGGGCGACGGGACGCCGCTTTTCGGCGGGCACAAAAAACCCCGCGCCGGGTGGCGCGGGGTTTGAAGAAGGACGAAGCCGGTCGGGAAGATCGGACGCGCGCTCAGGAGGCGGCGACCGTCATCTTCTTGAACTCCGGGATCATGTAGGCACCGCGGCCGGTGCGCTTGGTGAGGTGGTTCTTGTTCGCGGCGGCGACGATGGTCTTGTCCGCGCCCTTGAAGGCCTCGGCGGTCTTGTCGACGGTGAGGAGCGGGCCGACGACCGTGTTGGTCGTGTCCGTGTTCACGTCGTTCGCCTTGAGGTGGTCGAGCATGCGGGCGAAGGAGTCCTTGGTGTTGACGTCGGACTTGATCGCCTCGGCGAGGGCGGTGTTGGCCTTCTCCGCGCCGACGAGGTAGCTGACGTTGGCGAGGTGGCAGAGCGCGCTGGAGTAGTGGCACTCCTCGACGAGGCCGTTGACGACCTTGCGGGTCTGGACGGCCTTGACGAAGTTGGCGCGGTGGGAGCCGTTGCCGCCGTTGACGAGCGTCTCGATCTTCTTGTTGTCGCGATCGTAGATGGCGCCGGTGCCGCCTTCGTTGATGTGGACGTAGCCGCCTTCACACTGGAGGATGACGCCGATGGAGGCGCCGGAGCGGTAGACGTCCATGGCGCGCATGCCCGTCTTGCGGGGCAGACCGCGGACTTCGAAGATCAGCGGGGCGTGGTCGTAGTTGAGGACGGAGATGAGGGTGTTGGGCGTCTCGGCGTCGTCCTGGTAGCCGAAGCGGCCGCCGAAGCTCATGACGGAGTTGGGCAGGCCTTGGGCACCGAGCAGCCAGCGGGCGACGTCCATCTGGTGGATGCCCTGGTTGGTGATGTCGCCGCCGCCGTAGTTCCAGAACCAGTGCCAGTCGTAGTGGATGGAGCCGCGGGCCTTGGAGTTGCGGCGCGGCGGGGTGAGCGCGGCGGGACCGGTCCACTGATCGTAGTCGACGCTGGCGGGGATGGGCTGCGGGCCGGTGGTCTTGCCGATGGAGTCGCGCTGCTTGTAGCAGAGGGCGCGGGCCCACTGGATCTTTCCGAGCTTGCCGGACTTCACGTATTCGATGGCCGCCTTGATATCGAGGGAGGAGCGGTTCTGGGTGCCGGCCTGCACGATGTTCTTCGTGTATTTCTTGGCGGCTTCGACGGCCTGGCGACCTTCCCAGACGTTGTGGGAAAGGGGTTTTTCAACGTAGACGTCCTTGCCGGCCTGGAGGCCCCAGATCGTCTGCAGGGAGTGCTGGTGGTTCGGCGTGCCGAGGACGATGGCGTCGATTTCTTTGCTCTCGAGCAGCTTCCGGTAATCGCCGTAGGTGGCGACCTTGTAGCCGGCCTTGTCGCACTCGGCGGCGCGCTTGGCGAGGACCTCGGAATCGACGTCGCAGATGGCGACGGCGCGGGCGCCCTTCAGCTTGCCGCAGTAATCGCGGAGGTGGCCGGCGCCCTGGGCGTTGATGCCGACGACGGCGACGCGGATGTCGCCGTTGGCGCTGCCGGGGGTGGGGGCGACCTGACCGTAAACGCGGGTGTGGCCGGCGGCGACGGCGGCGGCTCCGCCGACGAGGGTGGTTTTGAGGAACTCTTTGCGGGTCCAGTTATTCATGGGGCAGACGGGTGGTTGGAGGTGAAAACAAGCTCCGGGCCGGGGGAGGCCGCCGGGGTTTATGGATATGAAACGAAGGAGGTTTTGGCCAAGGGGTGGACGAGGTCAACTCCCGGTATCGACGCCAGACGCACGAGCCGGTGGGCCGATGCGGGGAATGTCGGCGGCGCGGGGCGTGCGGCCAAGCGCGAGCGGGGTGAAGGCTGGCAGCGCGTCGCCGGGTGCGACAAGCGGGACGGAATCGTTGCGTCAGATCGGCTGCGCGCCGGGCGGAGAAGCGGGCCGGACGCGGCGCCTCGCGGGAGGGCGGGAGGGCGCAAAAAAGGGGCGCCCGGATGGGCGCCCCGCAAAGGGGAGGGAGCGGGTGGCCGGCTTACTTGCCGGGGAGCTTGACCTCGACGCCGGAAGCGGGCGCGCCGGCCTTGGCGGGCTCGGCGGCGGCCGGAGCGGCGGGCAGGGAGGCACGCAGGGCCATCGCGCGCTGGGTCCAGGAGCTGGAGACGTCGAGTTTCATGAGCTGGTCGACGTATTTCTGGGCGTCGGCGGCGTTGACGGCGTCGACGGCGAGGCTGGTGAGGTGGTAGAGGGCTTCGGCGCGGATGGACTTCAGCTCGGCCGTGTCGTCGGCGAGGGTCTTGAGTTCGGCGGTGCCGTCGGCGACTTTGCCCGAGACGGCTTTGGACAGGGCGCGGCCGAGCTTGGCGCGGGCGGCGAGGGGGCCGGTTTTCAGGGCCGAGAGGGCGCTGTCGTAGGCGGACACGGCTTCGGCGGCTTTGCCGGCCTGGTAGGCGGTGTCGGCGATACGCACGAGGGCCACTCCGGCGAGCGCGTGGCCGGTGTGGGCGGAGGCAAAGCTCTTCAGCTGGTCGTTGGTGGTGGCGGCGGCGTAAGCGGCCTGCACGGCGAGCTCTTTCTGGCGGGCAGAGTAGTCGAGGGCGCCGCGGCCGACGATCCCACCGACGATGAGACCACAAACCAGGTAAATGATTTTGCGGTTCTTTTCCCAGAAGAGCGTCACCCGGTCCTCGAAGGAGAGCATCGTGCTGGGATCGATCGCGACGAGGTTGCGGTCGTCACCGGCGGGGGTGGGTTGCGGAGGAGTGGCGGGCGTGCTCATGCGGGCGGGAATGGGTCTTTGGAACCGGGGACGAGAGCAAATGGCCCGGGTTGTGTCCATCCCTGTGTTGGACCGGTGGGGTTCAGTTGCGCGGAACGGGTGCGGCAGCGGGGGCAGGACGGGGGGCGGGGGGAACCAAAGACCGGAGCCAAGTGCCGCCGAATTGGGTGTAGGTGTCGAGGTAGCGCTCGCCGATCACGGGCGCCAAAGCGGTGCGGGCTTCGGTCTGGAGCGCGGTGAGCGCGGCGGTGCGGGCGGCGACGTCGGTCGGGTGGTCGCGGTAGACGGCGCCGCGTCGGTCCTCGAAGGCCTTCTGGATCGTCCACAGCTGGTCCAGCGTGCCCGCGGGCAGGCCGAGGCGGCCGACGAGCTGGGCGGCCTGGCGGTAGTCGTAGTTTTGCGACCGTTCGTAGGCGGCGGCGCGGTCGGGTGGGAGCGAGGCCTTGATCTGCTCGGTGAGCTGGCGTTGGGCCTCGCTGCGGGTGCGTTGCTGGTCGGGTGACGGCAGGCCGAAGAGGCGGCCGAAACGCTGGTCGAAGTCGGCCTGCAGGGCGAAGATGGCCCGGAATTCCTGCTCGGAGGGTTCGAAGGCCGCCAGCATGGAGCGGAGGGCTTGCGACGTGGCGCTGTTGCGCAGCTCGTAGTCGGCGAATTCGTCGGCGGTGAGCAGCTGGCGGAGGGCATTGCGCTGGTCCTGCTCGAGGGCATCGAGGCGTTTCTGCGCGTCCGAGCCGCCCATGATCATGCCGCCGGAGCCGGCGTAGACATCGGAGCGGCGGTCGTCGAACTCGCGCAGGACGGCGCGAACCTCGGACGCTTTGGCGGGGCTGAGTCCGTCGAGGCGGCGGCCTTGGTAGAAGTTGTTCAGTTCATCGTCGTCCTCGCCGAGCAGGTTGCGGACGGTCTGCTGCATTTCGCGGTAGATTTGGCGGGACGCGAGCTGCGTGGCGGCATCCTGGATCGGGTTGTGCCAGAACGGGCGGCGGGCGGAATCGCCGTCGAGGGCCTTGAGGCGGTCGCCGGCGGCTTCGCGCAGGTGGGCGTAGAGGATGGCGCGCTGCAGGCTGACCGGGAAACCGGCGGCGCGGAGGCGGGCAACCAGGTCGGCGGGGGAGTCGCCCTGCAGGCTGGTCCAGGTGCCGGGTCCGGGCGCCGCGGGAGCGGCGACGACGGGGCGGGGGGCGGACGCCGCGGCCCGTCGCCGGGCCGTGGCCTCGGCAGCCGCCGTGTCGGCCGATACCCGGCCCGCGACGAAGACACCGAGCAGGGCGGCGTTGGCGACCAACGACGCCGCGAGTAAAACGAGGACGGTGGGTTTGGCGGAGCTCATCGGGAGGGCGGGGCGGTGGGCGCGGGCGGAGGGGTGGTCGGCGGCATCCGGTAGGACAAGTAACCGTCGGACGTGATGCTGACGGAGCCGCCGCGTTCGATGTAGGTCAGCCAACTGGCGGACTGGGCGTAGGCCTGGCCGGCTTTCGGACCGAGGTTGCTGAGGACGGTGGTGCGGGCCTGGGCGGCGACCGCCTGCAGGGCGGCGGTGCGCTGCTCGGGCGTGAGCGAGCGATCGTTCATGACTTGGGTGGAGGCTGCGGCGGCGACGGTGCGGGCGTCGTAGACGCGGTTCAGCGCGCCGGGCGCGAGCGTCTCGCCCTGCGTGAGGCGATAGAGCTGCTGGTAGTCGCTGTTGGAGGCGCGCTGGTAGTCGGCGAAGCGCTCCGGGCCGAGCGCGGCCTTGAGCGCTTCGTTGGCGCGGAGCGTGGCGTCGCGGCGCACCTCGGAGGGAATGCCGGACGTGGGCACGGTGGGGTAGAGCACCTCGGCGAACGGCTGGAGGGCCGCGTAGATTCTCCGGAACTCGGCCTCGTCGGCGTTCATGATCGAGAGCGAGGTGCGCAGGCGGCTGGTGACGTTCGACGCGCGCATCTCGTAGTCGGCGAGCTCGGCGGGCGTGAGGACGGCGGCGAGGTCGGCGCGTTTTTCGCGTTCGAGCAGGGCGAGTTTCTCGCGGTCCTCGGGCAAGGTGACACCCTGCATGCCGGCGCGGATCTGGCCGGTCATCTCGGCGTAGTCGTCGTTGATGCGGGCCACGAGGTCGATTTTGGCCTGGGACAGGTCGCCGTATTGGCGGCGCTGGGCGGCGGAGATGTCGTAGCCGCCGTAGGCGAGGGCATCGGTGCCGAGAAGTTCGCGGAGGAGACGGGCGCGCTCGCGGTAGATCTGGTTGAGGTCCTCGAGGGGCTTGGAGCCGCTCATGAGGTAGGGCGGCTGGCGCCAGTAGGGTGTCGCGTCGCGTTCGCGGGTGACGGCCTTGATGCGCGGGTCGAAGCGGTCGGCCACGAGGCGGTCGACGACGGCCCGGATGACGACGGGGCTGAAGCCGGCGGCGCGGAGCCGGGCGACGAGGAGGCGCAGGTCGTCGGAGTGGAGCTGCGACCAGAGGGAGGGCGGCGGCGCGGCGGTCGCGGTGCGGGCGGCGGAGGCGCGGCGTTCCGCGGCGGCCTGGTCGGCGGCTTCCTCCGGAGTGACGACGCCGAGGAAGGCGCGGATGGCCGGAGGGGCGAGGGCGGGACGAAGGCCGAGGAGGGCGATGCCCGCGAGATTGACGGCGAGCGAGAGGGCGAGGAGGGCGGGGGCGAGCTTCATGGGACGCGACGGGCCGGCCGGCGGGGTGGTCGGTCGGATGGGACGGAGGGACGGAAGGCGGCGGAGGGAAGCACCTCCGACGGATGGCAACGACCGTTATTAGGCCGGAACGACGGACTGCGACCGCAAAGGTGACGGACGGTGCCGGAAATTCCGGCGGCGCGGGCGCAGATTCGACGGAACGGAGCCGGGCCACAAGCTGCGGCGGACCTTGGGCGAGTTCGAGCGCCTCGCGGCGGTCGAGCGGAATGCGGAGACCTATGCGGCGTCGTTGCTGCGGTTTCGCGACGGCGCGGACGTGGAGCTGCGGGCGAGCCGTCGGTCCGGACGCGGGACGGACCACGGCCGCGAGACCGCGCGGGTGGAGATCGGGCTGCGCGTGCCGTGGTGACCGGGCGCGGCGGCCGGCGGGGGGAGCGGGCGTGTCGCGGATTGACCGTGGGCGGGGCGGCGGGTTTGGCTGCGCCCCATGTCGCTTTCGCTCGTCGTCCTCGCCGCCGGCATGGGTTCCCGCTACGGCGGGCTGAAACAGATCGATCCGGTCGGGCCCTGCGGCGAGACGGTGCTCGACTACGCGGTGTTCGACGCGCGGCGGGCGGGCTTCACGCGCGTGGTGTTCGTGATCCGGCGCGAATTCGAGGCGCTGTTCCGCGAAAAGATCGGCGCGCGCTACGCGGGCAAGATGGAGGTCGACTATGTGTTCCAGGCGCTCGACGCGCTGCCGCCGGGCCATACGCCGCCGGCGGGCCGCGAAAAACCGTGGGGCACAGGCCACGCGGTGTGGTGCGCGCGCGGGGCGCTGACGGACAATTTCGCGGTGATCAACGCGGACGACTTCTACGGCGCGGATTCGTTCGCGCAGCTGGCGGCGTTTCTGCGGGGCGCGAGCGCGGGGGCGAAGGTGGCGGAGTTCGCGATGGCGGGGTTCCGGCTGGAGAACACGCTGTCGGAGCACGGGGCGGTGTCGCGCGGGGTGACGACGGCGGCGCCGGACGGCGCGCTGGTCTCGATCGAGGAGCGGCACGGCATCACCGCGGCGGAGGTGGGCCCGGGCAAAACGTATTCGGGCCGCGAGTTCGTCTCGATGAACTGCTGGGGTTTCACGCCGGCGCTGTTCGCCGGGCTCGACGCGCAGTTCCGGGACTTCCTGACGGCGCGCGCCGGCGAGCCGAAGGCGGAGTTCTACCTGCCGGCGGCGGTATCGGCGATGATCGGCAAGGGCGAAGCGGCGGTGCGCGTGTTGCCGACCGAGAGCGCGTGGTTCGGCGTCACGTATCGCGAGGACAAGCCGCGGGTCGAGGCGGCGGTGGCGGCGCTGGTGGCGGCGGGGACCTATCCGGCGCCGCTGTTTTGAGGCGGGATCCCGGGGGCGCGGCCGGCGGCCGCGGCGGAAAATGCGGTGGTCTCGCGGGGCGGGACGGCGCAGGCTGCGGGCGTGAACCTGCTCCAGACGCTCGAGATGCTGAGCTACCTCGTGACGATCGTCGGCCTGCCGCTGGCGATTTTGACCTTCGTGCTGGAGCAGCGCAAAGAGCGCCGCAACGAGGAGGAGGAAATCTTCCAGCGCCTCTCCGACGAATACCGGGAGTTTCTCAAGCTGGTGCTGGAGAACTCCGACCTGCACCTGCTGCGCCGCGAAGGCAGCCCGCGCGAGCTCACGCCGGAGCAGCAGGAGCGGCGGTTGGCGATCTTCGGCATCCTCGTCTCGCTCTTCGAGCGCGCCTACCTGCTGGTCTACGAGGAGAAGATGGACAAGCAGACCCGCCGGCTGTGGCGCTCGTGGGAAGATTACATGCGCGAGTGGGTGCGACGGACGGATTTCCGCGACGCGCTGCCGGTGCTGCTCGAGGGCGAGGACGAGGACTTCACCCATCACCTCAGCGAACTGGTGGCGGAAGACGAAGCGGCGCCGTGAGCCGCGGGCCGGCGGGCGCGGCGGTGCCGCGCGACGCATTGCGGGTTTGCCTGCGGGCCGGTCCCCGGCCGTAGTCTCCGCCCCGCATGAAATCCGCCCCGTTTCTCGCCGGCTGCCGCGCCGTGCTGTTCAGTCTCGCCGTCGCCGCCGCGCCCGCCGCGGCCCTCGCCGCCGCCGCGGCGGACTGGCCGGAATTCCGCGGGCCCACCGGGGACGGCCACGCGCCGGCGGACGCGCGGCCGCCGCTGACGTGGAGCGAGACGAGCAACGTGAAATGGAAAACGGCGATCCACGGCCGCGGCTGGTCGTCGCCGATCGTGCGGGGCAACCAGATCTGGCTGACGACGGCGCCGGAGGACGGCCGCACGCTGCACGCGCTGTGCGTCGACGCGACGACCGGCAAGGTGATCCACGACCTGAAGCTCTTCGACGTCGCGGAGCCGCAGTTCGTGCACAAGTTCAACAGCCACGCGTCGCCGTCGCCCGCGATCGAGGAGGGCAGCGTGTATATCACGTTCGGGGCGCCCGGCACGGTGTGCCTGGATCCGGCGACGGGCAAGGTCCGCTGGGAACGGCGGGATTTCGTGTGCAACCACTTCCGCGGGGCCGGCTCTTCGCCGATCATCTGGCGCGACCTGCTTTTCCTCAACTTCGACGGCAGCGACCACCAGTTCGTCGTGGCGCTCGACAAGAAGACGGGGAAGACGGTCTGGCGGAAAGAGCGCTCGATCGACTTCAAGGACCTGCAGGCCGACGGGAAGCCGAAAGCCGACGGCGATTTCCGGAAGGCCTTCGCCACCTGCCGGGTCGTCGAGATCGACGGCGCGCCGGTGCTGCTCAGCCAGGGGGCCAACGCCCTCTACGCCTACGATCCGCGCACGGGCGACGAACTCTGGCGGGTCGAGGAGCGCACCAGCCACTCCGGCGCGACGCGCCCCGTCTTCGGCCACGGCCTGGTGTATGTGCCGACCGGTTACGCGCAGGGGCAGGTGCTGGCGCTGCGGCCGGGCAAAAAGGGCGAGGTGCTCGACGCCAACGCGACGCCCCCGCCCGCCACGACGCTGGCCGTGGCGTGGCGCAGCAAGAAGGGCGTGCCGAAGAAGCCGTCGCTGACGCTGGTGGGCGACCGGCTGTTCGCGGTGGACGACATCGCGGTCGCCTCGTGCTGGGACGCGAAGTCCGGCGAGACGCTCTGGAGCGAGCGCCTGGGCGGCGGGTTTTCCGCGGCGCCCGTGTTCGCCGCCGGCCGGCTCTATCTCTTCGGCGAGGCGGGCAAATCCTGGGTGCTCGCGGCCTCGGGCACCTTCGAGAAGCTGGCGGAGAACACGCTCGCCGACGGCTGCCTGGCGTCGCCGGCGGTGACGGGGAACGCCCTGATCGTGCGGACCAAGACGCACCTTTACCGGATCGAGGAGTAAGCGGTCGCCGGTGGCGCCGGGAGCGTTTCTACGCAGGAGAAAGGGGTTGAGCGGGGCGGAGGCGGGGCGTCGTCTTGGACGACGTGAGCGACCAGCCGGAAAAGGCCCATCCGTGGGCGACGTTTCGCGCGCCGCCGAGCGCGGGCGGTCCGCGGCTGCGGACCGGAGCGCCCGCTTTGCCGCAGCCGAAGGCGCCGGCGCGGCCCAAAGCGGCGGGGGCGACGGAGACGAGCGAGGCGGGGAGCGACGTCCCGGCGACGGCGCTGGCCGCGAGGGTCGCGCCG
>JACCEA010623863.1_pt1 | contig 14835 bp, 28 predicted proteins | sample 7449851 | NCBI WGS metagenome assembly JACCEA01 (sample SAMN15323453, study PRJNA562643) | freshwater metagenome | isolation source: river surface water | place: USA:Blue River Watershed | collected 2017-08-18 | reverse complement strand
TGGGAGAATTGGAAAATTAACAGATTAAGACTTATATTAGGTTCATTCCTACTGACCGTGTTTCTTCTATTCATAGGTCAGTCTTCGTCGTATGCAGAAGGAACAGATAGCTCTTCAGAGCAAGTAATAGTTAGCCCAGCACAACAAGCAGTAAACACAGCTCTTGGAATTGCTACAACAGAAGTCCAACAGGCTATAGATGCTACTACAAATTCAACCACAGAAATATCACAGGCACAAACAGAATTATCTCAGGCACAGTCAGCCGTATCTCAAGTTACTTCGGCAATTTCTGCAGCCCAAACAAATGTAAACAATGTTCAATCTGCAATAAACACAATAACTGCTATAGATACCACAGTTACACAAATTGATCAAAGTTCGCAGACTGTTCAGGATGCCAAAACAACTGTAAATACGGCACAAACATCAATTAATAATATTAATGTATCTTCTGCACAAGCGGAGATTTCTCAACTAACAACGGCAAGAACTGAAGCTGTTACGGCGCAGTCAGTGGCACAAACAGAACTGACTCAAGCAAACATAGCAATCGATAATGCTCAAAATGCAGTAAATGCATTGCAAGCAACTATAGGAGCAAGTACAAGCGTTTTAGCTGGCGTAGATGATGCTGGTGTACTAATGAATCTCCCTTTTGATTTATTGATGGGAGGAACTTTATACAACAATGTATTCGTTGGATCAAATGCAACAATAACATTTGGAACAAATGAGGGATGGGTTTATCATACAACTCCAGGCGCACCGTCAGTATCTATTGCTGGTTGGGACTGGACTACATGGAGTACAGGAACTGGTATTACATATGCAACAACAGGATCCTCTTTAGACATTGCTTGGGATCTTAGACCATTTCCACAGCAAGATGCCTCTACACAAATGGTTCAAGTAAGATTTAATGCCGATGTAAATCCAGCAAATGGAGCATGGAAGGCAGATGTTTCTGCTATTGGACCAATTCCAGGTGGCGCTAGATTTAACTATAGAGAAACAACAAATGGTCCCATAACTAATATTACTGATACAAATGCTGGGGTTGGATTTAATGGACAAATTAGTCAAGGTCCAGATTTTACTCCTATAGTAGATCCAAACAACGCATCTGTTCAAGCAGCAGTTGATGCTGCTAATGCAACTATATTTCAATTAAATTCAAGTTTAAGCCCAGTTGTTTCTCAAAATTCTATAAACAACTCTGCTCTTTCTACATTGCAATCAAATATAAATGCATTGAACGGTGCCGTAAATTCAGCTATATCTACTAAGACAAGCTTGCAAACAACATTAAATACGAGGGCTACAACATTAACCAATGCTATTAATAGTAACATTCCTACACCTGCTCCAATACTTGCAGAGCCAGTTATTGAAGGAACTACAGTAACCATTGCCCCTGAGTTGCCATTAGGTTACACAGCAAACACTTGGTTTTATCAAGTAATTACTGATGATCCAAATGCGGAGAATCCTTATGCTGGAGGAACATATAATACAGATGGTGCTCCAGAGTCTATTCAACTTACTGGTTTGACAGAAGGTGCTACCTATACAATTAGAGTTGCTAACTGGTCTGGTCCAGTAAGCCAATATACTGAAACTGTTATTTCAATTCCAACAACACAAAGTTCTAATTTAACTAGTGGAGGATCAGCACCAGTAGATTATCCTGTTGACCAGCCAATAGAAGAAACACCAGTAGATGAAAATCCAGTAGATGAGACTCCAATAGAAGAAACTCCTGTAGACGAAACCCCAACAGAAGAAACCCCAAATGAAGATATTGTAGATGAAGAACCTTCAGATGAAAATAATACAGAAGATTCTGTAATAGAAGAATCTGGAGATACAGAAGGTTCTGAATTAACTTCAGACGAAGTTGTTTCTATTGTAGAAGATTTTGCTTCAGATGGTAATTTAACAGCATCAGATTCAGAGGCAATACTAGATGCACTTTCAGCAGATGGAGAAGTAACAATTGATGAAGTAGCAAGTCTATCAGAAGCATTATCTGAAGATGGAACATTAACTGAATCTGAAAAAGATTTAATTGCAGACGCATTAATTGAGTCAGCAGATGGTGGTGCAATATCGGCACAAGATATAGAAGCCTCTGGTCTTGAATTTAAAGATTTACCACCACAAACACCAGTTGATATACGTACAGATGAGAATGGTAATGCGGTTGTCATTGTAGCTGCTGTAGCCTCAGCTTTACAAAATTTAGAAAGTCCAGCTGCATTAATCGGTGGAATTGCAAACTGTATAAACCCACCAGGACCAGAGGATCCAAACTATGATCCAGATGCACCTAAATGTGAAATTTTTACTGCGCTATCTAATATTGGTGCAGATATGTCAGATGAAGAACGACAAGAGTCAACCGAAGCAATTGTCGCAACAGTTGTGGCAGCTGGAGCAGCAATAAATGCTGTAGCTGCGGCAGGAACAACCACTGGAGGATCTAGTAATACTGGATCAAGTGGCGGAGGAACCTCTGGTGAATCCAAGGGGGTAAGGAGAAGAAGACGATGATGAAAATAATAAAAGATATGATTGATCAACTTTGGACACTTCTTGGCATGTTTATCGCCTGGGTTGTCCTAGATGGTAGTGCAAAGACAGTGGTGGGCTATGCAATAGTTGGAACAATCGTAGCTTGGATGATTACATATCCAATACGAAATAGAGAGGAGGACTAATATGGCAAAGAAGAAAGATATTGACTTAACAGTAATCGATCCAGCAACTGGAGAAGAAGTGTTAGGTTCATCAGCCGTAACTAATATTTGGAACATCCTAATGAGAATTGTCGCAGTTTTTGCGGCATCTGGACTTTCAGTAATTGGTGCAGGATCTTTGGTAGGAATTGACACAATGAAGGCGGTCATTCTTGCTGGAACACTTGGTGTTGCTACTGTAGTTGAAAAACTTGCAAGAGCATTCCTAGATGATGGAAAACTATCAGCTGCAGAAATTAACTCAGCATTTGCAAAAATTGATAAAAACGCAAAAGAATAGTAGACATAAAAAATATAGGGGTGTATAGTTAATATACACCCAGCGGTGTTAGCTTAGTTGGTTAAAGCCCCCGACTCATAATCGGGTAATCGTAGGTTCAAGTCCTACACACCGCACCAGCCCTACAGGCCTTTAGGATGGCTAGTTACACATCTATTCCCCTGCAAAGTGCAGGAATTTCTGTGGGGCCCCTTTTATTGTTGTATATTATATAGATAGATGATATACTTAATTAACGGAGGACTAATGGACGGTGTCAATTTTCAGATGGGTGGATATCAGGATGAAGACGGTACCATTAATCTAAGTTTAAAGTCGGGAGACGATTTTAATCTTGATGTCTCATATAAAGATCCACTGCTAGCCCAGTTTGTAGTATTTAATTTACCGTACATACTTTCAGATATGATGGAGCAGGCGATGGAAGAGTCCTTTGAATACAATATGGATGAAGAACTAAGAAAAATTTTAGAGGAGGGTAAGTAATGCCAAAAAGAAAAGCAACGGCTTTTAATCCGATGCAGATTAAAAACGGTAGAATTGTTCGTTTAAGAAAAGACGGAACAATTAAAGCAGACTTTGGTCCTTATACTCCAAAAAAGAAAGTTGGTAAAAAATAATGCCTAAAGGTAGATATACAATCGGTGGTAAAGGTACACATGGATGCAAAGGCTATCCAGTTGTGGGAGACACTGGAAAAGTTCATGGATGTCATACAACAAGACAGGCTGCACAAAATCAACAAGCAGCTATTTATGCATCAGAAAATTCTAAGAAATCTGTAGATGAAGATGATCCAAGAATTGGTGAGAACCATGACTGTGAAGAATGTCGTGACTCAATGAATAAGTCTATGGATTCAGATACAGACCCAATCACTGGAGAAGAAAGAGAAGCGGTATTAGACCCAGCAGAGTCTCCAATAAGTTGGGGTGGTGTATTTAAACCAGTATTGACCAAGGCATCTAAGCCAAACTATGGAAACATTATTAGACCACGTAAGGGTGAGCCTTCAAATAAAGAGTTATATGCTAGAATAGTCGCTGAGGCTAAGCGTAAATTTGATGTTTACCCATCTGCAGTAGCAAACGCCTGGGTAGTCCAGGAATACAAAAGACGTGGTGGAACATATAAATCTAGCAATTAACCAAAAGCTCTTGACTTAAGCCCACATTACTTGATATATTAGTTGTGTGGGTTTTTTGTGGGGATTAGCTCAGCAGGCAGAGCGAGAAGCTGTTAACTTCTATGTCCCTGGTTCGAATCCAGGATTCCCAGCGGTGATATCCAGAAGGGTATTTCCAAACTCTATATATAGAAAAGGAAAAACAAAAAAATATGAATAATACAATCAAAAGGATCTCTACTGTAGTAGTTTCGGCTATCGCAGCAACATTCTTGGTTGCAGTTCCACAAGCTCAAGCAGCGGTAAGTAACGGATACGTACTATCCGATTCTTTATCTGCAGGTGCTCGTGGTGTAACAGTATTAACAGATACAACTAAGGCAGAGGCTGGAGTTAATGCAGTTGTTGCACTAACTACAAGCGACACCTTGGCTTCTACAGCAGATGACAATGTCTCATTAGAGATTTCTGGACCTGCAACGTTTACTGATTACACAGCAGCTGGCTCAAACCCTACAGGGGTTACACTTACCAATCTAGGTAAGCTATTTACATTTACAGCAACAACCTCAACAGCGGTTACGCTGCCAACAAATGTAAAACTAACTGTTAATGGAGCAGGCACTGTTACAGTAACTCAGAAGAAGAAGGTTGGATCAACTACTTCTACAATTGATATCAAGACAATTTATGCCTCAACTGTTGCAAAGACAAATGTTTTGTCTGTAGCAAACAGCTTTGGTCGTGTTCAAGATACCTCAACACAAGGCACACTAGCATCTAACGTAGATGTTGCTGGATCAACAACAGTTGTTAATGGTGGAACAGGGTATGTTAACGTTCTTGCAAAAGACGCATACGATGCAACACTTTCAACAAATGGTGTACTTCAAGCAATTGCTACTGGCGGAGCAGTTGTAGCATGGGATGCAGCACCAACAACACAAGTAAATGCAGCAGCAAAAACTGGTGTTGGCGGAGTTCTTTATGTAACTCAGGGTACTGCTAATGCTGGAAAGCCAGTATCAACAACCATTACAATCACATTTAATGGAGCACTACTTACAACAAAATCAATTAACTTTACTGGACAGGCTGCGTCTATCGTAGTTTCTGGTGAAGATATTGCACAGGCTGGCGGAGCACGTACAGGAACCTATGACTTTGTAGTCAAAGATTCTGCTGGTAATCAATTAGCTGGAATTACTCCAACTGCTGATACCACAAAGTATAGCGCACAAGTAACTGCAGTTTCTGTTGGCGGAGCATCATCTGCTACAGCAGTACAAACTGGTGGTTGGACATGCGCTGCTACATCAGGATCAACAAAGGTACGCATTCAGCATACACTTTCAGACCTTTCAGTAATCTACTCAAATGAGTTTGATGCACGTTGTGGTCAAGGTGTAAATAAGTACACAGCAACAATGGATAAGGCTTCTTACCTTCCAGGAGAGATTGCAACATTAACCGTAAATGCAACTGATATTTCAGGCGCAAAGGTACACGATGCAGCGACACTTGGAACAGGAGTAGCAATTTCTGCTGGTGGCTTAACGCTAATCGGAACTGCTGCCTCAACAGATACATTTACAAACGGTGCCAAGACATACAAGTTTACCGTTGGTAATAACACTGGTTCATACAATGCGGTAGTTGATCTACCTGCTTATGTATCAACAGATTCTGCTAAGGTAGTATCATACAAGGTTGCACCAAGCTCAGCAGAGGTATCCAATGCTGAAGTTCTAAAGGCAATCGTTGCTCTTATTGCTCAAATCAATAAGCAAATTGCAGCATTACAGAAGCTACTTCTTAAGAGATAGTTTCTGACACCTGGGGCATGTGTATAAAATGCCCCACCTAGGTCTTATAGTTCAGTAGGTCAGAACACCATTATATTGGAAGACACCAGTTCAAGTCTGGTTAAGATCGCTGGGGCGGATCAAAATTCCACCACCACACCTTTTTGGTCTGCCCCTCCTATTGACATAGTACAAATTAATAGTATACAATTATTATATAACTACTAGAGAATGGATAGAGATGCAAACATTTCTAACATCTACAAATTCATACGAATGCGCTAAGTCGCTTGACTCTAAAAGATTAAATAAACAAATATTAGAGTGCTATCAAATACTAAATATCCTATCAAATAATTCGCCTTCTGGAGCATGGAGAAATCATCCAGCAGTTTTAATGTGGAAAGGCTATGAGCATGGCCTATGGAAATATGTTCAGTCAATGATACATGAAGCTAAGGGTCGTGGCATCAAAACAGATAAGAACGAAGATAATTTAAATTCTTTATATAATAGATTTAGTAGTGATTGGGGAAAGCACCCACAAAATTGGTGGATGAATCAAGATACAGTTATGCGTATTATAACCACACATAAAGCTAACCTATTTAAAAAAGATCCTATGTATTATATTAAATATCAACACGCTACTACTAGCCCATACAATACTCCGTGCTGTGATAAATGCCAGTATTTTTGGGTGACACATTGGGAAAGAAATAATGCAGGAAATTAAGTTAACAACGCTTGAAGCAGAGCAACTGCAGAATTTTATTACAGATCATAGAAATTCATGTTATAATTTTTTATACGAAGATGATATAAAGGATAACTGGGAGCCTTACGATCTGTACGATGGTTGTGAAACTTGTGAGACAAGGGAGCAACTTATGGCTACATTTGATTGGCTTAAAAAAAATAAGTTGGTCGACGTATACATTGAATAAGTGTATATGTCTCTGTAGCTCAGTAGGATAGAGCAACTGCCTTCTAAGCAGTAGGTCGCAGGTTCGATTCCTGCCAGGGACGCTTAGCCTCTGTAGCTCAGTGGCAGAGCAACCGCCTTGTAAGCGGTAGGTCGGGGGTTCAAATCCCTCCAGGGGCTCTAGAAAAGGAGAAGTATGGAAGACAGCAATAGGGAAGAGGAAGATGCCCTATTTACCTATTTAATGGATGTTGGTGCAATAAACATAGATGGGGTATCTAAAGATGGCGAACTATTGTATAAAATAGACCCAGATAAAATGAGAGAATACTGCCCAGAACTCCTAGAGGTTTTCAACGAAGACCTTGAAGAATCATTAATGGATTTGTTTAATAAAGGCTTGGTCGATGTTCAGTATAATGAGAATTTAGAGGCTATATTTAGTGTTAGTAATGAGGGTCTAAATGAGATTGAAAAATATGGCTTTTATCATATGGACGATCCCAAAGATTGATGGTATAATTATATGATAGAGTGTACAAGCTGTGGCACAAAAGAACTGCTTATTGTTTTTTCAAAGACAAAAAGTGGTGAGCAAATTTACTTGTGTCCCATGCATGTTCCATTACAAGTATTAGAGGATGGTGAAGAAGTATGGCTGAAGGATATAAACCAACAGATGGTATGAAGTCTGCTGCTCGTCGTGCCCTTCAATGGAAAAAAGAAGGAAGACGTGGTGGAACTAGAATTGGTTTAACTCGTGCAAACCAAATAGTAAATAATGAATCTCTAAGCGAAAGTACTGTAATGCGTATGTACTCTTTTTTTAGTAGACACGAGGTAGATAAAAAAGCCACTGGATTTAGTTCTGGTGAAGAAGGTTTCCCTAGCCCAGGCCGTGTTGCTTGGGATCTTTGGGGAGGAGACGCAGGTTATTCTTGGTCTCGTCAAAAAGCACAATCAATCAAGAATAAAAGAGAAATGAGAAAAATGAGTTCAATTTGGGACGGAGCATTCCTTGGACAATTGGGTAGAGAAAACTCTGCTCAGGCCGTGGAAGTAGAAGAAATTGATGCTCCACTAGAACCAGACACAGAGCCAGCGGTTGGAAATAATGTACCCGTAGTAGAGGAACAGGTTCCAGCACAAACACAACCAGTCGCACAAATTACAGAAAATGTAGAAGTAAAAGAAACTGTTGAAGTTCCTGCCGTAGCAGAAGTTGCCCCAGTTGAAGTTGCTCCAGTTGTTGCTGAACCAGTTGTTGCTGAGCCAACAGTTGCTACTCCAGTATCGGAAGAGCCAAAAGCTGAAGTACAAAACGATGCTCCAGTTGAAGCAGTTCAAACAGAAGCACAAGTTGTAACAGAAGCTCCAAAAGTAAATCAACCTACGGAGTAGGTAATGAAATTATGGGCTACTGGATCCCAAGACTGGGATGATTCATTAACTATTGCTAGAGTTATTACATTAATGATTCAAGAAATGGATAAAGAAGATAAAAATATTACCTTTATGCACCTAGATAGACTGGGCGCAGAACAAATAGTAGGCTCTTATGTTGCAAAAACTAAGAACTTTCTTACTGGAAAAGGTTTTAAAGTATCTGAATTCATACCGTCTAAGTCTATAGATTTTGATCAAAGACTAGATAAAGTTTTGGACCAGTCCCCAGATTTCATGGTTTTGTTTAATCGTGGTAAAGACTTTAGGGCTGGCAAAATAAGAGAGTTTGCCCAAAAAAATAATATAAGGGTTATAGAGCATAAAACCGCTTGACATATACCCTATAAATTTGATACTATATATATAATGATTAAATCTATTAAGCAAATTGCTGTATCTGTAAAGGAGATTGAAAAGCTTCTTAGAGTGCTTGTAAAATACATTGCACTACAGGAGCAGCAAAGAATGTCTAGGCTAGAAAAATCTTCTAGCTTTAATAAGTTATCTAAGGAAAAAAAATGACAGTATTAAAGTTTAACATGTTGGATTTAAATCAAGCAGAATCTTTTGTAAAAAATACACCGAATGTATGGTGGGAAAACTACGACATTATAATTTGGCAACCAACAAGTTCTGGTTGGTCAAAAACTAATGGGAGATTTCACAATGACCAGTGGGGTACTGCTAAAAGAGTTGTTGTAAACAACAACGGGCTATGGAAAGTACCTACAAGTGTCAGATCTTCTAGATAAACTAGGACTAGATAAAGATAGATTTAGGTGGCAAGACCTGGCTGCTTGTAATGGGCTGCCAACAGATTATTTTTTTGATAAGTACGAAGAAGATGCGATACACGCTGCAACAATAGATGCTATGTGTTTATCGTGTCCAGTGTTAAAGAATTGCCATAAAACTGGCATTGATAATGCTGAAGTTGGTGTCTGGGGCGGTATATACTTATCTAATGGTAAGGTAGATAGATCCAGAAATATGCATAAGTCACAGGAAGACTGGAGACTTATACTAGAAGCTCTTGGTGTATATGACACTATACAGTGATGATATAGCCAAAGCTATAAGGCAGATAAAATTGCCTTATCCGAATTTAAAGGTTTCGGTTGTAGAATATCCTGGCATGTTGAGTGTTAGAATCTATGAATCGAATTTGTCAGACTTTAGCTCCGCACAACATATTACGATCATGGAGTATTTGAACATGGTTAAAAAACTTGTTGAGACTTTTGGAGTTAAGTGTGATCTAGAGGTTGCGGAGGGCATATGAGTAACGGGGATAAAATATATATCCATTCAGAAAGTGTGTACGGTGAAATTGTTTCATATGGTGCACATGTATCCAGGGTAAAATATTTTAAAGACAAGACAATGTTTGAAACCTATATTGAAAATGATGATTTCGACATAGTAGAAGAAATTCATTATCCAGACTTTTGGGAAGAGGGGAACTAAATGCTTTGCTATTCATGTGGTAAGCAAAAACATAGGCTAACACCAATCAAATCATCGTTATTTGATATCAATTTAATAATGTGTGATGCTTGTATTGAAGGTAAATATGAGCCAAGATGGGCAATTATTCTAGGCGGTAGACAGTACGGCCCAGATAAGGTTAGAGATTATATAGTAAAAAGAAGATATCACGGAAAAGATATTACAGCTAACGAAATTATTATTTAGATAGGTTGGTATTTATTTTGTGGATTTCTTTACGCAGCTTGACGTTTTCTGCCAAGAGCTTGATGTTTTGTTCCTTAACATCTGCTATTTCTTTTTGGAGGTTTATGTTCTCTTCAATTAAATTATCAATTTCAAGCTTAAGTAGGTCGTTTGTTTCTTTTATTTCATTCATTGATAATTTTAATTCATCCATTACCTTTAAAAGCATTTCTACCGATGTTTCGGCTGCTGATACTATAGATCCAGTAACCTCAGCATGCTGCTTAGGCTTACCTAGAAAAAATGCAATAACGGATCCCACTATTCCAAGTAGGGCTACAACAACGGTATCGTTCAAAAGTATTATCTCCAATAAATTAAGTATACATTATTATACCAAACATATTGACCAAACTACAAAAATGATGTATTATAAATATATAGTCAGGGCGGGAGTCTAGCATGAACAATGAAGATCTAAGCGTAATATCTGCACATGTGGCAAAAAAGTTATTTGATAAGCTGTTTGAAGGCAAAGATTTAGATATGAACGAGATTGATAAAAAGATGGGCTACTGCGCCCTTGTTACAGATTTTGTTTTGAGCACCTTTAAAGATGAGGTAGAAAAGGCAATTGGAGAGTCTAATGCATCTGTATGAAGTAAAAGATAGAGTTAATATATCTAACAAGTCATTGATACACTTTACAGCCGATTGGTGCCAGCCATGCAAGAAAATGCTGCCAACAATTGACATACTAATATCTGAAAATCCAGATATTGATTATATTAAAATAGATATAGATGCTGAGCCAGAAATAGCTAAAGACTATAATGTTTCATCTGTGCCAACATTTATTGCTACTAGCAATATGCATGTGATAAGAAAATCTGGTGCGATGCCACTTCCAGAATTAAGAAAAATGTTTGATCCACCATCATGGGCTGTCGTAGAGGAATTTCAATATAATTCTGACGGGAAAATAAGAATTGAAACAGATGCCATGGGAAGAGAAAAATTTTGGGAAGATATAGGCAGACCAAATGATTGAGAAAGTCCTTATATTTTATTTGATTATAAATGTATGGTGGTATTCCTATAGGTTAATTAAGGCTAAGCAGATCATTACTAAATTAAGTAAAGATAAAGATGCCTATTATGAGGCCTGGAAAAACAACTCTAATATAATTATACGGGAGAAAAAATGAAAAAGAAGATAATAGGTTGGGGATCTTTAATTAGTCTATTAGGCATTATATACCTATGGACAATTTTAAAAGGAGTTGCTATACTAGATAGTATAGAAGATATGTTCGACCACGACGACGACGAGTCGGAAGAATGGGAAGAGTTATAAATGGAATATCCTAATTGGTTTGCTAATGTCCAGGACAGCTTTGAGAGAAACTTATCACGTTTTTCTGGTCAAGATAACATTAACTTTTTACAAATAGGTGCCTACACTGGCGATGCCTCCTTGTGGATGTTAGAAAAAATACTTACTGGAAGTAACTCAAGCCTATATGACCTAGATACTTGGGCTGGATCAGATGAAGAAATACATAAAACCTTTAACTGGGCAGAAGTAGAAAATACATACATGTCAAAGGTAGAAAAGTTTAATAATGTAACTAAGCTTCGTGGTGACTCAAAAGCTATCCTGCCTTCTATGTTAGATGAAAAAAGAAACTTTTTTGATTTCGTATATGTGGATGGAAGTCATAAACTAATGGATGTTTATGATGATGCCAGATACTCCTGGCAACTACTAAAAGTGGGCGGACTTATGTCCTTTGACGACTATGGCTGGAACGGAATGAATGTAGAAGTTCAAATGGGTGCAGACAGATTCTTGTATGATGTTCATAATCAGGTTAGAATTATTGAAAGAGGTCTGCAACTTTGGGTGGAGAAAACTGAATGACAACAATCGTAGGTATACAGGGTGATGGCTGGTCTGTAATGGCTGCAGATAGTCAGATTACAGAAGACAACAGTAGAATTATTAGTTCTGCTACGCCAAAAATTATTAGATTTAAAGATATTATGATTGGTCTTAGAGGAGATGCTAGACCAGGAGATATTATTGCATACAGCTGGAAGCCACCAAAAATTGTTGGCGATATACAAACATGGGTTGTAGCAAAAATGATACCTTCTATGATAACAGCATTAGATGCTTCAGACTATGACTGGAAGCATAAAGAGTCAGACTTTAACTTTCTTATATCAGTAAAGGGAGAGTTATTTGATGTTGGATCAGATTTTTCTATCAGTAGATCTGATGAAGAATTTTATGCAACTGGAAGTGGTGCTGGTATAGCAATGGGATATATATACGCAAAGCTTTCTGAGGATGCGGATATTATTGAGGCACAGAGAGTAGCCGAAGCAGCAGTAAAAGCTGCGGAACAATTTGATATAAATACTGGCGGTCCAATACAAGTAGAGTTATACGAAGAGGAATAATGAAAAAAAATAATGCTAGGGTTTCTCAACAAAAAGCCAAACGTGCTGTTAGACGAAATAAAAGAAAAAAGTCTAACATAAAAAGAATAACGCTTCCAAATGGCATGACTGTTCCTGGAAATACAACCCCTGGAACAAAGATAACTAGCCTGGACATGCTTCCACAAAATGTTAAAGATTGGGCTGACCAACAAGGTATAGAATTAGACCTAAGTCCAGAAGAACCTGAAGATAAGGTATCAGAAGATGAGGTCAATACTGAAGTAAAGGCTGAGTAATATGACAACAAATATTACTCAAGATGGGCAACCCGTGGACTACTTCTTTTGTTTACCAGGAGAAAACTTTTCTGCAGAATTTTTAGTTGCTTGGTCAAATACATTGCTTACTTTAATATCCGAACAAAAAACATTTATGTTTAATAATCTTTATAGCCCAATAGTTCAGGAAACAAGAAACATGCTTCTTAATACTGTTGGTAAGCACAACGGTATTGCAATAACAAATGAGCTTTTTGCTACAATGGTATCTCCTAAAAAGGTTGTATTTATAGACAATGATATTATTTGGACTCCACAAGATATGCATAAATTATTAAACTCGGACAAAGATATAATTTGTGGTGCATATATGACAAGAAGCGGGTCATTGGCATGTGGATTAGACGAACACAGACTCCAATATTCATATTTAGATGGATTGACGGGAGACCTAGAGATAGGTTTTACTGGAATGGGATTTGTTGCAGTTAAATTTGAAGTATTGAAAAAAATGAAAGCTCCGTGGTTTCAAGTAGAGTATGTAGAAAAAGATGGTGCCATGCAGATGATTGGAGAAGACGTGCACTTTTGCAATAAGGCACGGGAGCTTGGATATAGCATATATCTCGATCCAACAATAAGATTAAAGCATATGAAGACTATTGGGCTAGAACTTCCAAGAAGTTATTAGCATGGTGCTTTTTCAATAAATATGGTGTATATTAAGATAGTTATACATTAATGTATACAATGAAAAGGAGTAAATATCGTGAGATTATTGAAGATTTTCGTAATATCGATTTTAACCGTCGGGCTGCTTGCTGGATGTGGCTCAGAAGAAAACCTATGCCATTCAAAAAGAGCGGAGTTCGATGAGCTCTATGAGCTTGCCGTAACAAATTTAAAAAAGGGTAAGGACGACAAGTCAATGAGGTACGAGGGCATGGCGGTACAGCTTGTAATTGAGAATAGGACATGCTTCCCAACCGACTTTGTAGATACAGTAGAAGAAATACATGCAAACATTGAGAAAAGGAAATAGTATTGTCTGATAGCGTATACTGCGATCATGTCTATAATAGACTTGGACCAGGCCCATGCCCTAAATGTGGTCACCCAACCCACGATATAAACTGGGAAGAGTTTAATGAACAAAATAGGAAGTGGAAGATAGAAAACCCTAATGGCTCCTATGGTGGATGGTGGTCCATATAATGTCTAATAAATTAATTTATGAGTATGAGTGCTATGTATGTGATTCCAAATTTTTTTACCATGCTGAGCTAGCCATACAGGCTCCAGACCCAGTATGTGCATGTGGTACAGATACCGTAATGGTCAATGTATCTGATGAAGAATAGCCTATTTACTTAATTACACCATTTGTGTATAATTAATATATGGATAGTACTATTAGACCAAGCAGGGGTCGTAGAAAAAGATACGACGTTCGAGGATTGCCAACCCCCGTATGCCCTTGTTGTGGGTCTGGTCTACTAAAAATAACAGCCTCATTTGATGTAGAAACATATGAGCTAGATATGTATTTATTAGACAATGCAGAATGCGCTAATTGCAAGTGTTTAATAACAGCACCGACACCATTAGATCATCCAAACTACGGAAGATAAAATGGCTAGTAACCGTATCGTAATATGTGAAGTGTGTAAAAAAGAAATAGAAGTTAGATCAGATTTTGCATACTTAACTTTACCCAGACACCTGAAGGAGCATAAATGATAGTAGACTTTCAGTCTGAGTCAAAGAAGTCTGGTGACGATTTTGAAAATAGGGTATTGAAAGACCTATCTGATCGTGGATTTAAAAATATAAAACAAAACGTATTTATGGCTGGGTCAGGCTGTGAGGTAGACTTTGTAGCAGATAATCAAGAATACGTAGAGGCTAAGGGCGGTTATGTTGGAGAAGGCAAAAGGCCTGGAGCTAAAAGAACAGACAACGTAAAGAAGGCTGTGGCTAACGCTTCTTTAATTAAAGTACACTATCCAGATATATATTATGTAGCCTATTTTTCATCTAAACCTAAGTCAGGAAACTCTTCCTATCAAATGATAGAGACTGCTTTGC
>JACCEA012170458.1_pt1 | contig 14836 bp, 15 predicted proteins | sample 7449851 | NCBI WGS metagenome assembly JACCEA01 (sample SAMN15323453, study PRJNA562643) | freshwater metagenome | isolation source: river surface water | place: USA:Blue River Watershed | collected 2017-08-18 | reverse complement strand
CTCCACCATCCTTTCCAAGATGCGCTGCTCTCATTGGAAAAAGGTCGAATTTCAATACCTGTTTGTATACCATTTGGATCCTCTGTGTAGCAAATAAACTGTGGTTGAAATGAGTTCCAAGATTTCCCACGATGAGCGCAACAGGCTTGATTTACCATTCTGAACAAATTATTCACATAATCAGCGCTATACTTGTGACCATACTTTACACATACTATTTCTATTTCAAGGGATGCAGTCGAGGTCTTTGTCGGAACGGGGTAATTATAAGTCGGAAGATTTAGATGGATTACTTCCCAACTCATTTCAATCGCGGTCTGGAGCTTTCCTACCTGCCGCAGTGCAATATTCAAATTTGTATACAGAGAATACTTATGTGTCTCCAAGTCGCCGGAAATGCCTTCATCAGTTTTGGGCAGATAATTAATCCCGTTCAAAGTCCATTCCACTGCTTCATCGCTCAAACGCTCAGTAATTAACAACCCACTAACATTAACATAAATATCAGTTAGAAAGGGATTAAATTCGAGCGCTTTCTGATACACGCGTATAATATCATGCACATCATATATTCCACAGCAACATAGCTTGGAACGCTCTTCATCACCCCCCTTCCTCCACAACTTCGCCATTACCTGTGCAGCATTAAAGTACAGACGATAATACTCTTTGTTGATATTATCGAAGGGAATGGTTTTCATATCTTCAAGCAACTGATGGTAAATACTCAAGGCCGAGTCAAGTTTCCCTCCGCGTTCACATAAGCTTGCGAAGACCCATTTCATTCGCTTCTCTTTATCATTGGCGAATAATGTAGTCATCTGGCCAATCTGGTGAAAGACCAGCAACTGTGTCAAATAAATACATAACTCGATACGAGATACTTTTCATTTCTATACCTATAACAAAATGAACATTGCTCTTTCCGGGCGGGACAGCGTCCCGCAGCTGCGCTGCGCTCTAGGCGGACATCATATAGGGCGCTGCTGCTGCAAGGGTATCAGTCAGAGTGCGCCTGAACAAACTCGCCGTATTAATAACTTCTTGCAGCTTGTATCCACGAAAAAACTTCTACCGCTAGGCTCCACATTAAGATAATATCTACTTTAAGATAATTGCTTCTGTTTTTTTCTTTCTGGTAGGATTTGGTAAATTCGCCGCGAATGCTTAATCTTCTTCGCTATATGTGTGGTTAAATATACGTAAGTTAATAAGTGAGTTAATATTACCAGAATACAGGACGAATTTTCCACATCCCTAAGATAAAGTCATCGTCACCGCTCTAAAATCACCCTTTATCTTAAGCTGGAGCCATGCTGTATACTGGACATATTTTACTATCTCATTTTGTGTGTCTGTTTAAAGTTTTAGAACATGTTTCTGCTGGTGCACGAAAAGACATGTATTCCCAGAAATTCTCCCAAGAAAATTACTATTTTGATGTGAGTTATGCTTTTTCAATGAATGTACCTAAGTACCGACGATGTTACATATTATTGCACGTTACGCAGTGGTGAACCGTAACGCATTGTCGCATGAAAGTAATGTAGGACTGAAAAAAATGGCTGGACAAATAAAACACTAGTAAATGTATTTTTTCAATATGAAAATTCAATTCTGCCAACATCAGCAGTCCGATATCTAGTGTGCTCACTGGATATAGCTTCCACGTAAGGCCCGAAATATAATAGTACATATACAGTTCTATTGTATATAGCGACCGGGAGAATATAGCAAACTGATATGTAGATTCCGTGAATAGTAATAGACCGTATTAATTTAAGTGGAAAGAAGTTGAAGAACACTAGTAGTAGATTGGGAATAGGAATATCTACTTCCTATTGATATATTATATACTTCTTTTAAGTAGTTGGTAAATTCCTAAATTCTAATAATATTGTTTAGGGTCCGGGGTTTCGCGAAAACGATACATACATCACTTTATTTTACATGCTAGCATGTATAAATTTATATGTTAATTTTGAAACAAGTGTCATCCAAAAGGTGTTTCAAAAATTCACCAATCGCTCAAATTTTGACGATATATCGTTATCTCGCCTAAGATTAAGACTTTGCGTATCCTGTTTTCTTCGTGACAAAGGAGGTAAACCTTTGGGATCATTTACTGTACCACCGGTAGTTTGATCGTCGTAATGAAGAAAACTATCCAATCCCCCATATTTTGAGTGAATTTGTTCAATAGTGTTATGCAACTGCGCAGCTTTTTTGTTATTTAAGCTTGCCATTTTTTCTACTGCTTCACTCACGTTAACGGCATATTTACCACTCACGCTTGGCTCAGTTTTGTTTAGTCTTTTATCATTTACATTAGGTTTCTTATTTGTTGATGAGGAAGATGGATTATCAACGATTGCACTTTTTGGGCGAATGGTATTCACTTTGGCAGGATCAACTAGATTAGGCGCCCTCACAACTCTCTCATCGTCCGCCCTCTCAGGCTTCAAACCTGTGACAGTTAATTTTTTCTCTACTTTCTTCATGTGAACTTTTATTTGACTCATTGACTTATCACCATACATTTCAACTTCAATGGCACGGAGCTTTTCAAGTCGTTCTTTTTCCCTCATTTCATTCTTTTTAGCAAACCCAAGCCCAGAGGAAACATTTAACTTGTCAAATTTTAGATTGCATCGAGTGCATTTTCGTTGCTTCTCAAAGAACTCCTTAAAAGTTTGTGGGAGCAGACATTTTGGACATTGTAGTTTGTCGTGTTTTGCTATATAATCTTGTTCCATGGCTTCGAATTGTGATTTCGATAACTTCTTTGTTCCAGAGGGATTACGAGTATCCACACGATCCAAAAAATCTCCACGCGAATCTAAGCGATCCATGAAATCATACCCACATTTGGGGTCTTTCATGGCTCTTTCTGCATCTTTACTGCGACTTGGTTTAAATGTGGGTATATCACGAGGATCCAAATAGTCGTCTGGATTCAGTTCTTCAGAGATGTTATTGGGTTTGGCCATAGAATTATAATATTTTTTCCGCTGATCCAGAGAAAGGGAACTACGAAAATTTTCTCCTTGACCAGATTTCTTTAGCACAATATTACCTTCTTTGTCAAGTAACCCAAATAATTTTGCTTGTGATAGAGTAATCGTTGTTGTGCCAATTGTTTGAATTGGCATATTTACTCGATGTTGATACGGGTTACGAGACATTGTGGACCCTTGAGAATTCCCATACTCTCTCTCTTCTTGCGACTTGTCCAAACTATCATTTCCATGGTTCGATGGGTTGGGTATAATAAATATCTCGTCTTCATTATTGTCGTCACCTGGCAGCACTTGGCTGCGACTGTAGCGCCGTTTAATCAACTTGCCATCATCAGAGAGAGAGTAGATCATTTGTTCGTTAAGCTCATCATTTGTGGGTAAAAATTCAGCAATATCAGCGTTTTCCATCAACGCCTCATCATCGGCGTCAATAAAATCATCAATATTCCTATTCTCTGGATATCGAGAAGACCTGCTACCAACACTGTGGATTGATGTTGTTGGATGTATCGTTAGCGACATTTTGCACAAAGATAAGGTGTGATATTTGGTATTATACAACCAAATAGGTTATTCAATCTGCACTGAGGATGTGACACACGCACGGTGGACAACACAGCGGCAGTTAAGTAACCGTCGATTTCCTGCACCTACCGTCTGTGTGTGTCGCACTCATTGCCTGCTGCTGCTGGGTGCTGTGCCTGCTGCTGGCTGCTGCTCTGCTGCTGCTGCTGCTGGATCGGCCATAAAGTTCTTGTGCTGTGACTGGCTGCTGCTGCCTGCTCCCGCTGCGCCTGCGGCCTGCTGCTGCTGCTGCTTTGTGTGTATCCCCACTGGTATAGATTTAATATTAAGTCTACATGCACTGCATAAGCTTTTTTTTTAACGTGTGTGGCTCTATCAAAAGATATTGGAATGGCTCCATTGCCGTTGCTAAAGCTTTTTGCTCTGTGAGTATGAATTTTCATATTTTTGTGATTCCCTAATACCTTCCCTCATTAGCCTTGTGAAAACATTGGCTAAACCCGTAGCCAATAGGATAAAAGTTGAAGTTCGTCGGCATCCCAAATTCTCTGAATTGTGCACGAACATTGGTCAATTGACACATCAAGTAACTTCACGTCTGAATGTTATGGCATCGGGATACAAAATTCTACGTGTTGAACCTCTTCCAGAGGATGAAGCACTTGCCAGGGGCATTAATTTCGTATCTGAATCATTTATCTTTGGTGTTGGAGGTGGTATCTTGGTTTTTGAGTATCAACGAAGTGAAGCGAAGACTGCCGCCAAGGCTCTACAGGCTGAAGAGGATAATCGACGTTACCAAGAATATTTGGACGATAAATTCCAAAATTTATATCGAGAAATAAAGTCCATAAGTGGTCGCTTGGATGATATCGAGACAAGATTAGAAGAGCAAGAAAAGCAACGTGGCCGTTGGTTGCTTGGAATGGGCAGTAGAATAAAGGATAGCCAATCAATTGATAGAAAAGACTCCAGACCACACAATATCCTTACAGCAACAATGCCTCCTTCCCCTGCAATATTAGGATCTAGAAGTGACCATGTGACGAGTGATGGCAATATAGTTGATTCGCGATCAAGTTCGGTTGTGGAAGGAAGTGACCCTTCCCATGAAACACTCGATTCACATTCACCGCCTGCAGCATTCATAGGTGATGGCGAACTAGAAAATGATAAGCCAAACAGTTCCACCACATCCAACACAGAACCCATCGCCCAGCCTACGAATCACGGATATGGGTATTGGGCCCTGAATCTGTGGAAATTATGGTATGGAAATACGTGAATTGGAATTGGCCAAAGTCTATCAAGGGAGTTGAATATTTAACTTAAATACATGTTTCCAATGCTATACGGCCCGTTTAAGAGATACAAAAGTACACGCCGATGACAACAACTCTATTTGAGCTTGGATTGTCGATAAAATACTAATTTATACAGAATTTTCTGTTCATTAGGCAACTGCTTAGAATATCTGGATTTTAAACATGGTTGAATCATCATAGATGCAATCAATTCCTTGATGCATTTCAATAACAGCCTTGTTTCCGGTAAAACCACGCTCGATAACTCTATTCATGGCATTTGTGTATCTCTGGCAAGAACAAACAAAATGGACGAAAGATTGTCTGAGGCAATTGTCAAATCATATTGACTTTTATCAACAGGCCCAAGCTCCAAAACCCAATAGGGTGCAGGAAATGGTAACGCATCGCGGCTATCAAATACAACCATCAGTTTTCCAGGTTCATTAGCGGTATCAGACTGATAAACATAGCTTCGACATCATAAAGTCACCAGATGCGTGTATAGTTATGGACACTTAGAGTCCCATCTCCATTATCTCCATAACATATGCTGTTGCGTAAAACTCGTCTTATGATATCGAGATATTTTGATACATCCAAACTTATCTGTGTTGACAGTCTATATGGTATATATAGTGCATTTTCTAAATTTATGTAGTTGGTATTTATTGTTTTTTTTTTGACATTGAGGGAAAGAATTTAATTAGATCATGTTCGCATGGCGTGTGCACACAAAAAATATGCTGTAACATGTAATGCGTAACCTTAATTGGATATGTACTAGTAAGCTACCAGCTCCATTTAAAAGGACTTTTGTTGGAGTCCCTTTATAGAGGCGGTACCTAGTATCCTGCAATCCATCAATTGATACTTATCTATATCATCTTGAATTTGTTCTTCATCTCTCGACTTGCCATTAAGCCAATCGTTCATAATGTTTGAAACAGCCTGTCCTATTCCTGCTTGTAGTGCTACGGAAATTTTTCTAAACCAGTATCGTTTCATTGTTACAACTTTGTAGTGCTCTCCGTAATCCGCAGCAATTTGATTGATGTATTCATAACCTTGTTTACCAATTTTACCTAAGGATTCCATGGCGAAGGGAAGTAGGGTCTGATTCTGGTTCGTCTCTATACCATTCTTTTTATAGAATTTAATTTTCATCTGTTCCTTGCTGTTAACTGTAGCTACGTCTGGGCAGTAATTATATATGTAAGGCAATAACCTATTGGTAATTATTGTAGACTAAAATAAAATGATGGCCAGCTTCATTGAAAACATTACTTCAATATTATCACATGAAAGGGTCTACGCATGTATTATGCTCGCTCCCGCCGAGGCAGCTAAAGCTCTTGCTTTGTTCTCTTGAATCTTGAATAATTGTTTGAAAGTTGGTGGTCTATAAGAATGTCAAACTCCTCGATGATGCAAATGCTTAGCCGAATGGTACAAAGGAAACATTTCAGCATAAGCACAAAAAAGTATATTTTGGAGTATCATTATGTGGAGAATATGCTGGAAAGAAGAAAACCCTACCGAGATGCTCATCTCTCTTATGCAAATGGCTTTGTTTCCAGGAACATCCTGAAAGCCGGTGGCGGTGTCTTACCAAGCGTTTCGAAAGGCATTTTGTTGTTTGAGGCTAGCGATCAAAATGTCGTCGAAAATTTTGTCCGAAATGATCCGTATGTGAAATCAGGGTTAGTAACAAAATATGATATAGGAGAATGGGCAATTGCTGTTGGGTCGGTATAATTTTGAATATGGTAGTAGTTGGTGGTAGACTACAGCTGTATGGAAGTACAAACATTTAAATTACAAGTTGTTAGTTTTTCCCTCCGGCTGCTCGAACACCATGTTTCTTTTCATAACGGCGCAATAACGCGTCTCGGCGTTTGCTCTCTTGTCCAAAACAAATATAGTACATACTGGCAGTGAATAGCCACAAGATTACACATGCAGGGAACAACACGAAAATCATACCAAAGATAACCATTGATGCTCGGAAAACAAACGTTTTGTAATGTGGGACAAATCCCCAATAAGGCTCACATTCCCCGACTTGTAAATCATTGTAATCAATGTTGACATGTGCTTTCTTGGTCAACGGCATTGTGTGTGTAATTACCACTTCCCCTGCGTTATTTATCACGTTGAGTACAAGTTTCAAGGACTTCATGGGTCCCTTCACCATATCTAACAATGCAAAATGCAATCCCCCATATGCATCTGTCCTACCACGTTCCCGGAAGTGACCTGGATATGCCAGCTGATAGAGTTCCCCCAAAAATTCCATGTAAAATCCACGACTCTTTTGGTTCACGACAAAGCTTGATGCATTGTCATCAGTAGATAATTTTGGGCCCGTAACCTTCGAAAAGGTGTGCGATAAACCACTGCTCGTAATGTCCATTAGCGTAACTCTTTCAAGTAATTCACCTGAAAATTCAGTAATAATTACGTTAGGAAATTGAATAGAATACAGCTTGAAATTAATATCAATATCCTTACCGTTTTGATATACAGGACAATATACCTGAGAAACTTCGGCACTATGGATATCTCCGCTAAGAAATAACACATTGGTGTACAAGGAAAGTTTGCTCACTAATGATAATAGGCGATCTCGCTGAAGTGGAAATTCTCCCCAATTCTCTTCGATAAGTTTATCATTCACTAAGACCTGAATCGCGGAACCTACCAATACTAAATCTACACCAACATTATTTTCTGGATGTAACTCTTTCTCTAACCAGTCCCACTGTTGAACACCTAAAAAATCTCCATCTATCGTGTGTTTAGGGTCCTTATTGCTTCTTCCATCCAATAAAATAACTTTGTACGTGAAATTGAGATTTTCCATGTTTTCAGCATGGACGATAACTTCATCACTGATACATGTTGAATCAGACAAACTAATTGTGAAGACATTTGATGAAAACACACCCTGCTTTTGATCGATCACTCTTTCACCAGTGATAGGATTTATGGATTCAATTAAACGGGACATATGTGGGAAAAAATGGTAAAATAGATCGATACTTTGATTTCGATATTCAAATGTCTTGTCTCCGTTATTCGTTCCATAATCATGGTCATCAAAAGTGATGAGAAAAGAGGATGTAGTATAGTTATTGAAAAATACGATTTGTTCCTCAGAGTCATTCGAAGTCATGAACATTTCGTGCCATATGGGTAATGTTTGCGTTACCTTATAGTACTCCGTGAAAATAATGTCAGGATTGGATTGTTGTTTCCAGTTGAATTTTGGGTGGAAATCGGCATAAATCAAATCACCAAGGGAAATGAACTGATTAGGATGAAATTCGTTTATCAACCGAAAAATATGATCACCACGGTTAGAATTGAAACAAGATCCAACTGCAATACGATGGAACAATCTTTGATCATTAACAACAGTTAGATTTTGCGCATATGATACGGCACACCACAAGAAGAGCAGTATTAAAGCTTTTCTTGATGAGAAGCGATGACCATGGTTTTCCATGTTATATCTAAACCTATCTCCTTTGTAACATGTGAGAGCTATCCCACATCATATGGATTTTGGGATTGTATTTTTTGATGTTTGCTTTTGCACTTTGCCATATTCCATAAATAATAAAAAAACCGCGTGGCGTATTTTTCTTTTCGCCGCAGCGCCAGCAGCAGCAGCAGCGGGCGCAGGCGAGAGGGGCGCACGACAGCAGGCGCAGCCAGCAGAGCTATACCCCCGCGCGTCCCCAATCCCTTCACACTAAATAATGCTTACTACTTATCTAGAAGGTATGGTAGTATTTGTTCAATGATATAGAAGTATTTCTACATTTATTATTATTTATATCGAGAGGAGGTAAATATTCAATATGTGCATAGTATTACATTTATACCAAGACGAAGTAGATATTCCTAATCTACAATTCAATGACACAATAATATTTCAGCACAAGATAATCAATCATCAGTTTGCTATCTTATCCCTGTAGAACTATGATATATGAATAAAGATTGTATTAAATTAGTTGAAGAGGACCTTGAAGAACACAGCAGATTTGGAATATTAATCGACAAGATACCTAGATATGCTTCTGTACAATATTTATGTGAATTCAATTGCAGAAGAGCTCAAAGAACATACATAGTAGATTGGGAATACCAACTTCCTCTTGCTATATGGAACACTTGCGCGCACTATCCCCATCCTGCCATGATGTGATTGCATGATATTTACAATGCCCACAAGAAAGTTGGACTAATTAACGCACAATTTGTAGACTCTACATAAGATGTGTCTAGACTAGAAGTGTTTCGGTGCAATCCTCCACGATATAATTTGTCTTGATTGAGCATATTGAGCAGTTTTTTTCCCTTTCTGACTTCCTCAGGGGCTTCGTCGTTATTACAATCACAACCAGTATCTGCTTCCTTCTGCAAAAAGTGCATTACATTTGGCGTTCTTGCTCGTTCATTTTCAACTTCCTCTCACATTCTTTGTCATACATTTACACCATCTGCAGCAAATGGGATAGCATCAGGGCGTAAAAATGGTGACGGGTGGAGTGAACAAAGCATCTTTGTAGCTGGGTGAGACGGGTGAGATGTCCCCCTAACTGAGCTTCACCACTGTTACTACTGTTTTCCCACAACGCTAATAACATGAGGGGGATCCTGACCGGCAACCTATGATATATACCGCCCCTAATCAGACACAATTGATTCGCACCAACCATAGAACATATTGTGCTCTTAAACGTGTTGCCAAACATAACTCATAAATACTAAAGATTCCCATATAAACATACTTTATTACAAACATGCAGAACAAGCAAACAAAACAAACAAGTAGATCTTGTCAAATACTTATACGGTTCATTTATACCAATAATTCAAACCGTTTAGACGAACCCTGAGAAATAAATTGGTCAATTTTCAAAATTCTAACCACCGGACAGTCATACGCCTCCCTTATACCAAGTCTACGAATATACTCGAGGGGGGGAAGCAGTACTTCTAACTTCAACATCATGTTCTTGTTGATTGCTTTGAGAGTTGCAACGGGCTGCTATTCCATTGGCTTTGTTGAACCTATACTCTTCAAGAGGAAGTCCACTGATAAGATGAGATTGGATGATGCGTTCCAAAACTTCAGGTGTACAAGAATGATACCACACTCCCTCTGGATAAACTACAGCAATTGGACCCTCTCTACAAAGTTGCAAGCAATTTACTTTGCTGCGAGCAATTTTTGCTTGTGGACCGGATAATCCTAGCTCTTTTAATCTTTTTTTCAAATAATCCCAAGATTCTAAACTTTTCTCCAACTGACAACATTTAGGAACTGATTGATCTGCACAAAGAAATATGTGACGTTCCACGGAAGGGTATCCAAGTCTGTTGCTGATTATATCGAGAGGGCCTCTGTTGGTAACCAGGCTCAAATAACGGCAATTTTGAAGAGTTCTAATGAGAGGGAATGAAGCCAAGAATGTAGTGCGTGCCCAAATCATTTTCAATACCACCATGGGGTTCACACACAATATTCAATATGAAATAATGCTGGAATATGCTGAATGCACTTCTACAATTCCTACAATACAATACAATCTTGTAGAAGTATTCGCTTTTTTTTAAAAACCGTGACGAAATTGGAAATGGGAAACAAACTCCAAGCAATAATAATACAACTTCGCCAAAAACGCGTTTAGAAACTCCAATAAACTTCCCTAATACATAGAAAACAATTATATTGTTGATTTCCTAGGTATTATAAAAGTGTTTATTTTATCCCATAACAGTTTTGGCTGTGAAATGTTGAGTCTCACACAATACATTTTAATTAAACTTTTACAAATATTATTATTGCAGCTCTGCGGAATTCATCATATAGGATATTGTACTGTGGATTCTGTTCCAGATCATGATATTATTATATCAGCGGTACCTGTTTTTGATCATTCTAGCATGTCTTATCTGTCAACGTCCTTGTGTAGAAGGTGCAGACATTCCATCCACTATTTTCTCCTTTCCCCCTGTGGTGCCTAACAGTACAGAAAAATTTGTTGCACTGACTTTTGATGATGGTCCTCACACTACTTTAACTCCCAAGTTATTGGATAGTCTTCAAAAATTGAATGCAAAAGTTACCTTTTTTGTCATGGGTGTGAAACTCGCATCAAGAGCTGCAGTATTGCAACGAGCTGTTTTAGAGGGGCATGAAATAGCAAATCATGCATGGAATCACCCGGTCATGACAAAAATTCCTTTTGAAGAAGTTAAATACCAATTGGAATTAACTAACGAAGCAATTTATAATGCCACGGGTAAAAAACCTCTCGTTATGAGGCCGCCATATGGAAATACCAATCGAAAGTTGAATCAGCGCATCTACGATGCGACAAGCCTGCCATCAATTATTTGGTCTCTGGATACAATTGATTGGAAACGCCCTCCCAGCGAGGAAATCGTTAAAAGGGCCGTTAGTAAAGCAGTTGGTGGTACAATTTTTTTATGTCACGACATTCACCCTGGGACAGTGGAGGCGATCCCAATTTTGGTGGGCCAACTTCAGCAAAAAGGATTTGTATTTAAAACGGTATCTGAATTGATCAAGATTCATTACGGAAATCGAAAGTGATTCGAGATTGTAGTAAAACCATTACTGATTTTATATCACATCCGTTTGCAAAATATAAAATAACAACAATAATGTCACTGCAAGCTTTACCACTTCACAGAAGCTACAATCATACGTTGATAAATATAATGCAGCCTATTTCACCAAAACGTCATTCATAGCACTCAAAGAAACTGATGGCTTTACCACAGCTTGAGCTTGTGCAATGATAGCAGGATCATTCTTCAAAACTAAAGTAGGGTATGTTGATATGAGCTGCAAAATAAGTTCACCAAATAGTCCATTAGCCCAAGCAAACCAATCCCGCGTATAATCATTCGCATTGTTTACGTTGAAACTCTCGTGCATCAAGCCTGTGTTGGCAGTAGTCGTGAGTAATACTTGAAGGCAGCTCTTAATTTCGGCTTCATCTTGAGAAGTCATTGCTCTCATAACGATTGCCATAGGCCACGAATAATTGTATCCAACGTGAGGTCCACCAATGCCGCTTGCAACAGACCCTTCGAAAAAATAAGGATTTGCAGACGAAAGTATATAAGATCTTGTAGCTTGGTAAACATCAGACTTAGGCGACATATAACCAAGGACTGGCAATGACAATAAAGACGGAACATTTGCATCATCCATGAAGTAAGAACTCGTGTATCCATCAACTTCGTAAGGGACAACATGTCCAGGATTTGAAGTAAACTTCGACAAAGCGTTGCACAAATTGAAACCGATAGTCTCGGCTTTCTTTAATGTATCACGGCTCATTGATAATGATTCATCCGCTTCAATCAAATCTTTAAGAACAGCTTGAATGTGGTTAATTTCAACACAGGCCATGGCATTTCCAGGAATATTGTACGGTAGAGCAACAGCATCGTCAGAGGGGCGGAATAGACTTCTACTCAAACCAGTCAATTTTCCAGGTGGTCCCCGTCCATTCAACATTAGAGTATCTAATTGTGCTGTAGTTAGGCGCTCAAACAGGTAGGGAGGATTCGATTCTTGACCGTTATCAGTGCGCATAATTTCAATGGTATCCAATGCTTGATTTACAGCCTTAAGCCATATTCCACCGAATTGTTGAAGCGATTCTTCGCCCATATAGTGCCAGTACCAATATGATAACTTCAAAAAGGCACAGAGAGAATCAATTTCGTATTTTCCTTCAAATACTGATCGTGTCATCGATGGGGTGCGAATATCTTTCTGGTGACCATCACCAGAAGCGTTGAAATTGAACGCATTTGCGAAAGGATCAATCAATACACTTTTGGCATGACGATTAATTAATCCTTGGAAAAGATATTGTAAATTTTTATCGCCTTTTACATACGGTACATAAGGTAGCACTTGATTCATCGAATCCCGCAGCCATAATGCATTAATATCACCAGTGATAACAAAAGAGTCCAAATCATCCTTTGAAGCAGTTTCAGGATTTGGAGTTGCAAAATATACGGTTGTATCAAGAGTGTTTGGCAAAGTATTGGAAAATAATATCGCCAAGTTTGGGTCATTGAAGAGAGGCTTCAATTCATCAATAAGGCCATCGATGGTTGAAGAATGAAAACTGCGTTTTTCATAGGCTGGGCGCGCATCGGGCAACGATTGTGCGCAAGCACTCACAACCAAAAAAGTAATTGTTAAGCACAGCAGACAAGACATATTCAAATTTATAAGTTTGTCGTCGGTATTGTACTTCTATTAAATAAGTTATATTGTAATAAATAATTCCAAAAGCTGCTAAAATAAGGGTTTTACCCAGCAGTGCTGGTCCGGACAACCTTTATTTGTCCCTATTCCCTATTCCCTATTCCCTATTCCGTATTCCTTCCATGTCCGTCGCTCCCCGTTTTTTGCCCTGGGGCGATCTCCCCGGGGCTTTTTCATAAGAACATTGAGTGGCGACAGCACGATGAGTCGGTGGGTGGTCGCGGCGGGCGGCGCCATTATTGGCGCGCCCGAAGACCCCGCCCGCCGAGATAGCTAGCAGCTTTTTGGACCAACAGGCCCCTAGTAATGCGTGTAATAATTTTGTTGAAGCTGAAAAGTATACTCTACAATGTATTTAGCAATAACAAAAATTACACTATCGCGTATGGTACAATTGTATTGCTGTATTGTAGATGGAATGTGCTATTAATTATTATTAACAACAACGGAAAAAACACAACATGATCAAATGTGTTCACATGTTAAGTAGTTAGATGTTGTTACTATCGCTATTTTGTTCTTGGTTGTTGCTTTGCGATTCTTTCTTGCAAACAGACATGTTCAATAGGTGCAATAGTAGGAGGTTGCGCATTTTCAAAATCACTGCTAGAGGGTTCACAACTTCCAATAAACACATCTTTCCAATACTTCATCGCGGCATTATACGAAAAGGTAAACTTTCACCGCCCCAAACCGTTCCTTCTCATATCCAGCTCCCTGACTATGCTATGGATGGCCTTCCAAAAAGACAAGAAAATGACAATATAACTCCAATATATCTCGAAGAAATTGATAAAATGAGGGTTGCTGGAAGGTATGCTAGGGAAGTTCTCGATGCAGCAATCTTTGCTGTATACAATGGGAGCGCAAAAACCACTGATGATATTGACCGCATTGTGCACACCGAAACAATACGAAGGAATGCTTACCCCTCTACCCTTAATTACCACGGCTTTCCGAAATCCTGTTGCACTTCACTTAATGAGGTGATGTGCCATGGGATTCCAGACGACACTTTGTTGATGGATGGAGACATACTAAACATTGATGTAACGGTTTATTTCGATGGAGTACATGGTGATTGTTCTGAAACCATCTTAGTAGGAAGCAAAACATCGAAACCAGTAAAGGATTTGGTACATACCACTTTCCTCGCGTGGCAGGCGGCTATCAATCATTGTAGACCAGGTGTGTCTTATGCAGAGATTGGAAAAATTATTGATGAAATTGTGACACCTAAAGGCTACAGTGTTGCTCGGGAGTTTGCCGGTCATGGGTAAGTGGTTAATACTATGTTAATGTTGATGGTTTTTTATTAACAATCTCTGATGTTTATAGAATTAATTCTCTCTTTCATGGCCCCCCTTGTATTCTGCATTTCAAAAACCGAAAACCATCATTAAAGATGGAAAAAGGGCACACTTTTACGATTGAACCAATCGTTTGTCTGGGAAAGAGTACTGCTGATTTTTGGGGCGACGGCTGGACAGCAGTGACCATCGACAAGTCGCCATGTGCACAGTTCGAGCATACTTTGCTTATCACTGATAATGGGGTTGAAGTACTAACAGCTAAAACAGCGGAATCTCCAAAATATTTTTGGCAAAAATAGTCATGGATAGTACAACATTTTATTGCAAAATCTT
>JACCEA010109267.1_pt1 | contig 14841 bp, 18 predicted proteins | sample 7449851 | NCBI WGS metagenome assembly JACCEA01 (sample SAMN15323453, study PRJNA562643) | freshwater metagenome | isolation source: river surface water | place: USA:Blue River Watershed | collected 2017-08-18 | reverse complement strand
TGCAGAATGTGCCCAATACGCGCCTCTATGCCGAGAGCATGACGGAATGGAGTCTGCAGGCGCGCCCCATGGACAATCAGCCGAGTGCGCTGCGCCATTACTGGCAGATGACCACGGACTGGATCGGGACTCTGTTCGGCGCCTGATCCATGACCTCTTCCATCGTCAATCCGGCCCCGCGCCGGGCCGCCCTGGTGCTGCTGGCACTGCTCGTCGTCTTTCTCACCTTCGCCATGGCGGGGCCGCGTGCCGCCTTGCTCATGCTGGTCGGGCTTGGCTTCGGTCTCACGCTGGAGGGGCTTCGCTTCGGTTTTGCCGGCCCCTGGCGCACGCTGGTCACCGAGCGCGATGCGCGTGGTTTGCTGGCACAGTTTCTCGCCATCGGCCTCACGGCCTGCGTCGCCATGCCTCTGCTGGCGAGCTTCCCTACCGAGCTCAATGGGGCGCATGCGCCCATCGGCCTGGCCATGGTCGTGGCGGCCTTCGTCTTTGGCGCCGCCATGCAGCTGGTGATGGGGTGTGGCTCTGGAACGCTGGTGAATGCCGGCAGCGGCAATGCCATCGCCCTGGTGGCCCTGGTCGGCTTCGTGGCCGGAAGTTTCTTCGGCACCCTGCATCTGGCGTGGTGGAGCAGCCTGGGCGTGTTGCCGCTGCTCACCCTCCAGGGGCAGTTCGGGACCACCGGTGGTCTGATCATGACGCTGCTGGGTCTGGGCGTGCTGGCGGCCATTGCCCTGCGGCGCGCCCTGCCGGGCAAGCGCTTGCCGCCGCGACGTCTGTGGTTGGCGGCCGCGCTCATCGCCCTGCTGGCGATCCTGAATCTGGTGATTGCCGGACAGTCCTGGGGCGTGGTGTACGGGCTGGGACTGTGGGGAGCAAAACTGGCCAGTGCAGCAGGCGCCGATCTGAGCGGCACGGCGTTCTGGGGCAGCGCGGCCCATGCGGAACGCCTCAGCCAGTCACTGCTGACCGATGTCACCTCACTGACCAACATTGGTTTGATTCTCGGCGCCTTCCTGGTCATGCGCTGGCGTGCCGTGCCCGATCCGCAAGTGGCGCCGCTCACCCCGCGCAGCTGGCTGGTGGTGCTGCTGGCGGGGCTGGTGCTGGGCTACAGCGCCCGCGTGGCGCTGGGCTGCAATGTGGGGGCGTTCTTCAGTGGCGTGTCCACCGGCAGTCTGCACGGCTGGGCGTGGTTCGTGGCGGCGTTCGCAGGCTCGCTGCTGGGCATCCGCCTGCGACCGCTGCTGTTGCTGCCCCTGCTGCCGGCCGGCGGCAGCGCGGCAGGAGGAGGGCGCTGATGCTGGCCTTGCTGCAAGCCAGTCGTCCGCGTGTGGGCGACCTGAGCCTGATCCTGGTGCTGTTGCTGCTGCTGGTCGATCACGGCCAGTCGCGTCCCATCAACCCCTATCAGGCCCCGGCCCCCGTGGCCCTGGGCTCCGGCGTGGCGCCGACGGCAGCCCACTGCACGGCGCCCTGAGCGCGCCGCGTCAGTCGCTGCGACCGGCGGCCTCGCGCGCGATGCGCAGGGTGGCCTCGGTGCTGCCGGAGATGCCGGCGTCGCCCCAGTAACCTACCGTCGGCATCAGGAACCCCTGTTCCAGACGCTGCACGATGTCCCCCGCATTGGTGGTGATGCCGCAGGGCACATTGTGCTGCTTGCACAATTCAACCACGCTCGCGATGGCTTCCTGCACTTCCGGGTGATTGCCCGGCAGGCCCATGTTCATCGACAGGTCGGCCGGGCCGACGAAGATCGCGCCCACGCCCGGCGTGGTCATGATGGCTTCGGCATTGCGCACGCCTTCCGCGGATTCGATCTGCAGCACGGTCAGCAGCTCGCCCCGCTCATTGAGGGGCCAGGTGTCCGCTCTTTGCGTGTAGTCGGGCACACCCCAGAACCAGGTGGCCACACCCGGCGAGGAACCGCGCACGCCCACGGGCTCCATGATCTGCGACCCGCGCGGCTGCGGGTAGCGCATGGCTGACACGGCGCGCCGGGCCTGCTCGGCATTCTCGACATAGGGGAACATGATGCCGAAGGCGCCGATGTCCAGAATCTGCTTCACCATCCACTCGGGATCATTGCGGCCGTTGGCCGGCAGACGCACGATCGGCGTGGTGCGCATCTGGGTGTGGCCCTGCTCGGCGATGCGCTGGGCGTCGGTCATGCCCAGCAGGAACTGTTGCAGGGTTTCCATGTTGAAGGCGGTGTGCTCCATGTCGATCAGCACATAGTCCAGGTTGGAACGTGCCAGGGCGCGCGCATTGGCCAGCGAGAAATCGCCGGAGAACAGGCCGAATACGGGCTCTCCCTTCGAAAGAGTCTCGATGCTGCGATTCAGGCGCACCTCTTCCTGTGCGATGGCGGCCGTGGCGGCCAGACCCAGCAGACATGCCAGGCTCAGAGCTTTCAATTTCATTGCAGGGACCTCGTGACGATGAATGTCACTGTTGAATGTTGACGGGCGCCGGCATGGTAGCAAGCAGAGGTGTCAGGTCAACCAGAAAGCGCCGCTGTCGCGCAGCTCCTGCGCGTCGAGCGCGCAACTGCGGCCTTCGGCGAGATCCGCCGGCAGCGTCACAGCACCGATTCGCACTCGGTGCAGCGTCAGCACCGGGTTGCGGAAGCGGCCGAACATGCGCTTGATCTGGTGGTAGCGGCCCTCCACCAGGGTGACGCGTGCCAGTGTGTCGTCGAGGATCTCGAGGCGCGCGGGCAGGGTGGTGATGTCCTCGTAAGCGAAGTGCATGCCGACCGCGAAGGCCTCGACCATCTCTTGCGTGAGCCGGTCCCGCACACGCACTTCGTAGACCTTTTCCACAGCGGCGTCGGGGGCCATCAGCGCGCGTGACCAGCGCCCATCGTTGGTCAGCAGCACCAGGCCCGAGCTGGCCCGATCGAGACGACCCACGAGATGCAGGGTATCGCGCGCCGGATGCTGCAGCAGATCGATGACGGTGCTGTGCTCGGCATCGCGCGTGGCACAGAGCACGCCCACCGGCTTGTGCAGTTTCAGATACACGGGCGTCACACAGGGCAGTGCCTCGCCGTCCACTGTCACCCGCGCGAATTGATCCACCTGCTGATTGCCCGCATGGGCCACCTGACCGTCCACGACGATACGGCCCTGCGCCAGCAATGCCCGCACGGTGCTGCGCGGCAGGTGCAGAGTCTGATGCAGATAACGGTCAAGTCGATGCGTGAAGCCGGCCATGGGAGTGATCGTTCGCGCCAGGTCGAACGCCTTTTCAAACTGGACAAGTGCGGAGCACGGGGTTACCTTCGGGGCGTCTGATCGGTCAAGAATGCCGGCAGTCGCAACCGTCTTACCTTACCCAACACGCTAGTGCTTTGACAGGAGTGAACAATGAAAAGAAAAGCCCTGTACAGCCTGACCCTGGGAGCAGCGCTCACGCTGACGGCCAGTCCGCCGGACGCGCTGGCCCAGGCCATGGAATCGGTGGAGCCCTTCAAGGTCGGCACGTTCGCCATCAATGATGTGCCGACGGTCGGTCTGGTGGTGCGCAATGACCAGTACGTCGTGGATCTTGCTGCCGCCAACCGGGCGCTGGAACTGCTGCCCCAGTATGCGGACATCGAGATGCCCGACAACATGATCGGTCTGATCGAGCAGTATGAATACGGCCTCAAGTACCGCATCTACGAACTCGTGAACTGGATGGTGGAAGAAGGCATGCTGGAAGGGCGGGAGCTGCGCAGCTTCGTGCACCCGGTGAGCGAGGTCGACATCATGGCCCCGATCCAGTACCCCAGCAAGATCATGAACGCCGCCGTGAACTTCTACACTCACGCTTGCGAAGGCTGCAATGACGACGAGCTGGCCAGCCGCATCCGCGAGCGCCAGGAGAACCGCGGCGTGCCCTATCTGTTCCTCAAGCCCACGCGCGGCGCCGTCATCGGCGATGGCGACGACATCATCATGCCGTTCGGCCGCGACCGCATCGAGTGGGAAGTGGAGATGGCCATCGTGTTTGGCCGCACCGGCAAGTATGTCTCCGCCACGCGGGCCTATGACCACGTGTTCGGCTACATGGTGGCCATGGACATCTCCGACCGCGGGGGCCGTCCGCCTGGGGGTTACGGCGTGACCTCCGACTGGTTCGTGGGCAAGGGGCATGACACCTTTGCACCGCAGGGCCCGTGGATCGTGCCCAAGGAATTCTTCGGCGACCCGATGGAGCGTCTGCACCAGACCCTGGTGATCGATGGCGTGACCGTGCAGGAAGCGAAGGCCGGCGACATGATCCACAACATCCCCGAGTTGATCGAGTACGCCTCGTCGCTGATCACGCTCTTCCCGGGTGACGTGCTGCAGAGCGGCACCTCCGGCGGCACCGGCGCAGGCCGCGTCGAACGGGCAACGGGTTCCGGCTACCTGATTGACGGCGAGACCATCAGCGCCAGCATCGAGGGCATCGGCACCCTGACACACACCGTGCGTGTGGAGCAGAGTGTGCCGGCCGATCTGTCCGGATCGCAGCTGCCGCCAGTGAGCACCTACCGCGACTGAGGTGTGTGAATGGAAAAAGCCCGGCACTGCCGGGCTTTTTTTTGCCTGTGAGTGGTGCGGGCTGTCTTGCCTGGGGGGAGGCGATCTCTCTGCACTCACTCGCGCAGGATCTTTACCAGCGGCCGGCCCTTCGCCAGTTCGTCCACCAGCTTGTCCAGCCAGCGGATCTTCTGCATGAGCGGGTCGGCAATCGTTTCCACGCGCACGCCGCAGACGGTGCCCGTGATGAGTGCGGTGCCGGGATTCATCGCGGGCGCCTCCGCGAAAAAGCGTTCGAAGCTCACGGCCTGTGCGATCTGGCGCGCCAGCGCGGCCGCGTCGTAGCCCGTCAGCCAGCAGATCACCGCATCCAGTTCCTCGCGGTTGCGGCCCTTGCGCTCGACCTTGGTGACGTACAAGGGATACACCGACGCGAAGGACATGGCGAAGATTCTGTGCGGGGTGTTCATGGTGTCCTCCGAGGGGCATGGATGTCGCGTCGATGGTGGCGTCCTGGCGTGCGGCATGCAAGCCGCGCGGGTCGTGTTCGCCGCAGGCATTGAGACGGCGGTCGCAGCGCAGGTAGACTCGCCGGGCCTGCCACGTTTCCGGCTGCCGCGCGAGCAGTCGTCCATCCATCCACAAGGAGTTGTCCGAAATGCATCACCAGGGTCATTGCCTGTGCGGGGCCATCCGCTACGAACTCAACGGCGCTCCACTGCATGTGGCGCTTTGCCATTGCAGCGACTGTCGTCGCAGCGCGGGCGCGCCCTGCGTGTCCTGGGCGATGTTTCAGGAGGCGAGCCTGACCGTCACGGCCGGGCAGCCAAAGACCATCAATTCCTCCGGCACCGCCATGCGCAGTTTCTGCCCCGACTGCGGCACGGGGCTGTTCTATCGCAATGCGGTGAATCTGCCCGGCATCGTCGACGTGCAGACAGCCACGCTGGACGACCCGGATGCGCTGGCGCCCACTCTGCAGATCCAGGTGGCCGAGCGTCTGGGGTGGATGGCACACATGCAGGAATTGCCGGCCTTCGAGCGCTTCCCTGGCTGAGTTTTCCCGCCGGCTTGCAGTCCGTGCGTACACTCGCTGTTCAGGCGTCGTGCGTGTCGCGTGCACGTGCGGCCCACTGTGATTTCCTGCCTTTCATGCCGGGCGGCAGCGCCAGCCCGACGCGGCAGCGCGCGAAAGGGTCACTGCGATGCACATGCTCCAGGATCAGGGCAGCAGCATCGGCATACGGAACGATCATTTGCGGAATCTTCGCGGCGAACAGCGGCAACAGCAGCGGACCCGGCAATACGCGCGCCAGAGCGGGCAGCGGGGCGGGGAGTGCATTCGCGGATACGCGCAGTGCCGCCACGCCCAGTGCCTCCTGATCCACCATGGGGCCGGGGCAGAGCAGGCGCCAGTCCAGCGGGCTGCGCTGCAGCCGCTCGTGATTGACGCGGTGCGGCCAGTAGGTGTCGCGCACCTTGGGCAATTCCACGCCACGACGACCGGCAGCATCCAGGTCCAGCAGGGCGGCGCCGCCCAGGAACCAGCACACCGGACGCCGCTCGGCGGGCAGCGTCTCGAGAGCACTCACCACCTTGTCGACCATGGCCACGAAGGCCTCGCCCTGGGTCACCACGCCGGCACAGAACACCAGCACTTCATGCCCGTCCACGAAGCCCGCCAGTTGCGCCAGAGAGGCCGTGTCCAGATCGAGATCGCTGACCTGGGCGCGGGCCTCCACGTCCGGTGCCAGTCGACGCCTGTCACGCACGGCGACTGACAGCGGCCAGCCGCGTTCCAGCGTCTGCCTGGCGACATGGCGCCCGAGATTGCCGGTGGCACCGATCAGGGCGAGTGAGGGGCTGTGCATGGGGCTTGCTCCCGTGGCAGGCGCTGCGATGTCAGCCAGGACGGTGAATGGCGCAGAGCTTGTGGCCGTCAGGATCGCGCACATAGGCCAGGTACATCGTGCCCAGACTGCCCTGACGCGGGCCCGGCGCGTCCTCGATGGAGGTGCCGCCGTGCGCCACCGCCGTGTCGTGGAAGGCCTGCAGTTGCTCGGGCGAACTGCACTTGAAGCCGATGGTGGCGCCATTGGCCACCGTGGCCGGCTCGCCATTGATGGGCTCGGTGAGGCAGAAGGTGCTGCCGTCGTGACGGTAGAACAGGCGCACATGGCCGCTGGGGCCGACGTTGCGCACGGGTTCGCCCGCTCCGAGCACGCCGAGCACGGCGTCGTAGAAGCGCTTGGCGCGCTCGATGTCATTGGTGCCGATCATGATGTGGTTGAACATGGGGAAATCCTTGTATGGGTGATTGCGGTGAGACGCATAGTGCCGGTTAACGGCCTTGTCGTCACCTGTTCAGGGCGTGTCTTGCAGAGGGGTGGCGACTGGAGGCGTCCTGCAGGATGTACGCGAGACGCATCAGAGTCCTGCGCGTCACTCGTCGAGCGTGCCCGCTTCCAGCTGTTCCAGATAGAGGAACTCAGGCGCCTTCACACCGGCCTGCCTGCGGATTTCCACCAGCCGGGGCGATTCGAAGAATGCCCTGGCAGCAGCGATCGACGTCCAGGCCGAGAAATGCACGATCCTGTTGGCGTCGTGCTCGTGCTTGAGCACCTGATAGCGGCGCTCGCCGGCTTCCCGGCGGATGCCTGCCGCCTGGTCGAAGACTTGCTTCCAGGCGGGGTAATCCGCGACTTCATGAATGATCAATACGTACTGCATGGGCGTCTCGCTGAATGGCTTGCCTCAGAGGGGTTGTCGCTCGATGGCGACCACCGCCGCGAGTATGCGCTCCGAGCACCCGGCGAGTCACTCCACGGCGAAGCGAAATGTCCCCATCTTCTGTGCACCGCCACCAACGGGTGCGCTGCTCCAGGAGACCGCGTACTCGCCGGGTGTCAGGGCTTCGCCCACGGTGACCATGAGATCCTGATTGTCCATGCTGTGCAGGCCAGTCAGGGGAATCTCGCGCCCTTCGCCGTCCAGCTGCTGCAGCAGGATGGCACTGCGGGTCACATCGGGCGCTTCGTCGAACAACAACTGCAGGTATTGCGGGGCGCTGCTCAGCGTGGCATTGGCGGCTGGTTCGGCGCGCTGCAGGCTGATGGCGGCGGCCGCGGCGCCTGACACTGCACGACGGGCGAACTGAGCGAACGGGTCGTCGCTGGCGTCTTCATGCCATACGTACTCCAGACTGCTCGCCAGCATGCGCGCGCCCTCGATGCCATGCGTCTTCGCCACCAGGCCCAGTGCCATGTCGATGCCGGCGGACACGCCGGAGGACGTCAGCACCTTGCCGCTTTCCACCCAGCGAGCATCTACCACCCAGTCGACCTTCGAGGACTGCTCCTCGGCCAGATAGAACGCGCGCTTGTTCGACGTGGCGCTCAGCCCGTCCAGAATGCCGGCCTTGGCCAGCAGGGCTGAACCCGTGCACACCGAGGTCGTGTACTCCGATTCCGCATGTACACGCTGCAGATAAGACAGGAAGTTCTCGTTGAGCAGCTCCGTGCGGGTGCCGATGCCGCCGGGCACCATGACGATGTCCAGCTGCGGCGCATTGCTGAAGGAGTAGTCGGCGATGGTGGCAATGCCCTGGGCCGACATCACGGGCCCGGCCTCTTCCGCGATCATCACCACGTCGAACTCCGGCACGTTGGCCCACATCTCGGCAGGGCCGTACACGTCCAGCACCTCGAAGCCCTCATACAGAATGATGCCGATGGTCTTGTGATTGCTCTCGGGCAATGCCGCAGCGACATGGTCCAGAGTGGCGGGATTGGCGTTGACGCCGAGGTTGGCGGCCATGACGTTCAGATCGACAGGGGAAGCAACAGCGGGGACAGACAGCAGGAGCAGGGCTATCACGCAGACAGGTCGCATGGGAATCACCTTTGGGGAGTCAAGGTGCCGTGGTGCACCCTGGTGATTCACAGGATAGCTGCGAGCGACGCAGTCGACGCTGTGACACGGTGTCGCAGCGCCTGCCTGCTGCCTCGCCCGGAGCGAAGGCCTGGCTTCAGCCAGGCGTCACCTGGCCCTGCTCCACCGCCAGCACATTGAAGCTGATGCCGATGCGGTCGCGGTCGCTGGTGTTCTCTTCCACCCCGTGCTCCAGCCAGCCCGGGAAGACATAGATGCGGCCCTCTTCCGGGCGCATGCGGATCTCCTCGGCGGTGAAGTCGGACACGCGGTCCACCGGGTAGGTCAGCATGCGCGAGGCCACGCGCGGGTCACGGAAATAGATGCTGCCGCATTCGGGCGCCTTAAGGCTGATGTAGTAGACGCCGCTGAAGTGGCAGTTGGCGTGGAAGTGCACCTTGTTGGACGCGCCTGGCGGGCTGACGTTCAGCCACGACTGCAGCATGAACTGCACGCCCGGGCGGAAGTTGAGGGATTCGCCGATGCGGTCGCAGATCTGCAGGATGCGCAGGTTGATGTCGTTGAACTCGGGCAGGTTCTGCAGGATGTTCGGGCTCTGCCAGCCATGGATGTTGGTGTTCTGCACGCCGGCCGGGTCGCGCTGGCGCAGCTCGAGGGCGCGTTGCAGCAGGCTGGCATTGAAGGCCTCGCGGTCATCGAAGAGGGTGGTCCAGACCATGCTGGGGAACAGTGCTTGAGGAATGATTTGCAAAGCCGTGTTTCCTTGTTGTTGTGGTGAGAGTGGTGAGCGGTGTGAAGGCGGCGGTCGGAACGCGCTGTGGCCGTTCTGGAAAGGCCCCGAAGATATATTTGAATCGCTCGTCCGTCCAGTTTCATAATGCCCCCGGATCAGGCGGGCGCCGCGGGGGCGCCGGCATCACTCACACAGAAGAGAGCGCGGGATCATGAGCACACACGCAGGTAAGGGAGCGGCAGTACTGACGATGGCATTGCTGGGAGCGCTGGCCGTGCTGCCGGCCCAGGCGGCCGACGAAGAGCAGGTGGTGATCGAGGATCTGACGCCGGCCCAGCTGCGGGAGGAGATCGAGAAGATCCAGACCGAATTCTATGCGGTGTTCAATCGCCGTAACGAGGACGATGCCTTCGATGTCATCTGCCAGGAGTTCACCCCCACGGGATCGAATATTCCGCAGACGGGCTGTGAGCCTGGCTTCGTGACGGTGCGTCGGGGCGCCAACGCCAACGACTATCGCCTGGGCACCGACGAGCTGTTGACTCAGGACGCGCTCATGCGGGAGCTGCAGCCCCAGTTTGCCCAGTTGACCGAGAAGATGAATGCCCTGGCCGCCACGGACCAGTACTTCCGCGAACTCGGCCAGATCCTGCAGATGCTGAACGAGCGTCTCAGGGAGTTGAGCCGCTAGAAAGTGTTACCGAAAAGCGGCAAAAGTGTTACTTGATACCGTAGTTCCCAAACCATTCGTTCTGTCGCAAAAACCTGCAACTCGACGGTGACTATCCATTACAGATTGTTGCTATTGCGCCAGCGCTGGGACACTATTCGCCGCGTTCCATATCCAATTGGTTCCTAGTGGGGGGGCCAGGCAACGAGCAGGGATACTCGCTGCCACACGCCGCCCTTCCTGTTCTGTATCCATGCTTTTGATAACAAAAACCATCCTGTAGGAGAGTTGTATGCGAAAGATTGCACCCCACAAGCGCAGACTGTTGAGCGCGGCGATTTCCCTGTCCTTGATTCCCATTGCCCACCAGTCTTTCGCTCAGGCCGAACCTGAAGTCGAAGAAGTGGTGGTAACCGGTTCCTATATTCGACGTTCCTAAGGATTCCAGGCCGCGTCACAGGTCACCCAGCTGAACGCTGACGACCTCGCAGATGCCGGCACCCTGAACCTCGGCGAAGTCGTGCAGAACATGTCCTTCGTCGGCGGCCCCTCAGCTTCCACCACGAACACCATCCAGGGCACGTCCTCACGCAGTCAGTCCATCGACCTGCGTGGTCTGGGCGCCCGTTCCACCCTGACACTGGTTGACAGCAAGCGCGTTGCCGACGAGAACGTGCAGGTGATGATCCCGACCATCGCGATCCAGCGCATCGACATCGTGGCAGACGGTGCAGCCGCTCTGTACGGTAACGAGGCGGTGGCAGGCGTGGTGAACTTCGTGCCCTACACGTCCTATGACGGCGGCAAGGTCGAGGTATACGGCGAGCGTGACGGCGAAGGCGACTACGACGAGCAGTCAGTGCAGGGCATGTGGGGCGGCGACATCGGCGGCCTCGACGTGATCATGGCGGGCCAGTACCGCACCAACAGCCGTCTGGCCTGGGACGAGCGTCCCTACCTGGCACAGGCCGGCATGAACTACTCCTCACTGGCTCCGGGTAACTACCGTGTGCCGGTGCGTAACGCAGCCGGTCAGTACACCGGCGCCTTCACCAACGCGGCCGACCCGAACTGCGCCCCAGCAGCCGAGCGTGACGGCTATGTGGCCGGTGCCAAGAACAACCCCTTCGGCATGCGCGTGGGCACCAACTGCTGGTTCGACTACGGTGATACCCGCAGCTACCGTGAGCCGACCGACACCGCTTCTTTCTTCACCAATGCCACTTGGGATGTGAGCGAAGACCTGGTCCTCAAGGCCCAGTACTTCACCTCACGCCTGGCTGAGACGTCCTACACCTCCACGTCCAACCCCGGCAACTCCCGCATCGGCGAACTGCCCTCCATTCGTGGCGAGCAGCCTGGCAACCCGTTCCTGGCCCGCAACGCTGCCGGTCAGCAGCTGTACGGTGTTGACGCCAATGGCGACGGCATCCCCGATCGTGGCACCACAGACTTGAACAAGGACGGTCGCATGGACTACATCGTGTCCGGCACCACGCCGAACGGCGTTCTGCTGCGCGAAGACGTGTTCGCCCGTTCACTGCGTCCCATCAACAAGACTCACACTGCCTCTGACGGTCACACCCTGGATGGTGACAACATGTCCGGCAGCTCCGACCGCAACAGCCGTCTGAGCCTGCAGGCTGACTTCTCCGTGCCGTTCATCGAAGGCTGGGAAGGCATGGCGGCGTACACCCGCAGCGAGAAGCACCTGAGCCTCATGGCCAACCAGAACTACAGCATCTCTGCCATGAAGCAGGGCCTGAACTGTGACGTTCTGCGCGACCGCGACGCCTGCTACAACCCGTTCTTCGTGGTGGATGAGGCCAACAACAACACCAAGGACGTGATGAATGCCATCGCTGGCCGTTCACGTGAGCACAACCAGACCTGGCTGGATACCATCGACATCGTGTTGAACGGTGAAGTGCCTCTCGGCGGTTTCGAACTGCCAGGCGGCCCGATCGGTGCCGCGATTGGTTACCAGTGGCGCAACGACAAGTACACCAACACCCCGTCCGAGGAAGAAATCCGCGGCGATACCTGGATCGGCAGCCCGTTCGCGGAAACGATCACCACCGGTACCCGTGAAGTGGATGCCTACTTCGTGGAACTGGCGATCCCCGTCCTGGAAACTGTGGAAATCGAAGCCGCTGTCCGTCAGGAGAAGTTCAGCACCGGCCAGAAGTCCACTGACCCGAAATTCGGCATCACCTGGGCCGCAGCGGACTTCCTGACTCTGCGTGCCACCACTGGCGATGCGTTCATTGCCCCGTCTCTGACGCAGCTGCTGGACCCGGTAAGCTGTGGTCTGTCCACCGTGTCTGACCGCTTCTCTCCGTTCTCCGCGTTCACCACTGCCTGCTCCGGCGGCAACCCGGCGCTGGAAAACGAGTACTCCACGTCCAAGCAACTGGGTATGGATCTGTCCTTCGGTGAGTTCGATCTGTCCATCACCTGGAACGAGACCGATTTCGACAACCGCATCGTGGGCATCTCCGGTCAGCAGGTCATGAACAATGACTTCGAAGCCTTCAAGAAGTGGTCAGGCTTCACCGGTTCAGGCGTTGGCGCTGCCAACCAGCCGACTCGTGCTCAGCTGGTTGCCTGGCTGAACAGCGGTCTGTCCAACCCGGAAATCCTGCGTGACCCGGACGACCTCGGCAACCTGCTGCAGATCACTTCTCCCGGTAACGTGAACGCTCAGAGCGTCAAGGTCGAGGCCTACGACATTCAGGGTAACTACCGTTTCAGCCTGGGCGACTGGGGTGACTTCCGCCTGAATCTGCAAGCCACTCGCATGGAGTCCTTCGAGTTCCAGGACAACGCAGCCGCCGCCGTACAGGAAGGTCTGGGCAAGACCAACCTGCTGACAGCCACTGCGCCTGCCGTACCCGAGTGGAAAGCCAACCTGCGTCTGGGCTGGGTCATGGGCAGCCATGCGGTCACCGGTACCGTGCACTACGTGAGCGCGCTGGATTGGGATGGCACCAACTACATCCCGTCCATCCTGCAGTTCGCCAACACCAACCCGAACCCGACCATCGTCGGCGGTCAGATCAAGGCCTGGACAGATTTCGACCTGGCCTACACCTACCGCGGCCTGAGTGTGTATGACGGTGAAATGGGTGTCAGCGTGGGTGCACGCAACCTGTTCGATCGTCAGGCTCAGCGTACTCCTGACTTCGCCGGCGTGATCGGCGAGCTGCAGGACCCGATGGGTCGTTCACTCTACGCTCGCGTGACTTACGACTTCTAAGTCATCCAGCGTGTGACGCTGTCCGGGTTGCGGGTAGTCGACGCACCCGGCGGCAAGCGCAAGAAGAGGCCCTCCGGGGCCTCTTTTTTTTGTCGAAGGAAAAGCTGCGCAGTTTTTTGGGCCGCGTTCGGGCCTATACTCTGCGACTTGATCGAACCTCATGTTTACCCAAGGAGCTTCCATGAGCACTCACACATCGCAGACCCACGAAGAATCCACTGTTTCCCGCCGCGCTCTGCTGCAGGGCGCTGCTCTGCTGGCCACCGGGCTTGCTGCCAGCCGCAGCATGGCCGCCGAGCACAACCATGCCGCCATGACCGGCCACATGGCACTGGTCGAGGCGGCGCTGCACTGCAAGCGCGATGGCCTGGCCTGCATGCAGCATCTGCAGGCGCTGCTGGTGGCCGGCGACACCTCGCTGGCGAACTGTCTGTCCGGCGTCAACGACATGCTGGCGATCTGCGAGCCGCTGATCACCCTGGCGTCCAATCATTCGGCCAATCTGCCTGCACTGGCGGCCGTGGCCGGAAAGATCAGCGAAGAGTGCGAAGCGGTGTGCCGCACCCACGCAGCACAGCACGCGCAGTGCGCCACGCTCGCGGATTCCTGCGCGGCGTGTGCTCGAGAGTGTGCCGCAGTCGCCGCCTGATCAGGCCTTGCGCACGAACTCCGATTTCAGCTTCATGGCGCCAATGCCATCGATCTTGCAGTCGATGTCGTGATCGCCGTCCACCAGGCGAATGTTCTTCACCTTGGTGCCGACCTTCACGACCAGCGAGCTGCCCTTGACCTTCAAGTCCTTGATGACGGTGACGCTGTCACCGTCCTGCAGCACATTGCCATTGGCGTCCTTGATCACGCGCACGTCCTCTGCGGCGCCCGTCGCCGCCTGTGCCGACCATTCATGGGCGCATTCCGGGCAGACCAGCAGGTCGCCGTTCTCGTAGGTGTATTCGGAGCCGCATTGCGGGCAGGGGGGAAGGGAACTCATGCGGAAAAACCTCGAGTGACGTGTGGGATTGCGAAGGGGCGGGATTCTACGCTTCGCGGCGCGTTCGACCAAGCTGCCGGCTTGTCTTGCCCGGTGCCGAGGAGGACAATGCCGCCACCTTGGCGGAAATCGGTCCGCCCACGGCCACGAGGATTTCCCATGCTCAAGAAGACCTTCACCAGAACACTGCTGGCGGGTGCTGCCCTGCTGCTGGCAGGCCAGGCCATGACGGCTGACAACAGCAAGCAGATCGAAGTGACAGATGCGTCCTTCGACTGCCTCACGGCCATGACCCAGGTTGGCGAATACTTCGTCGACAATCTGCTGGGCAATCTCGACGCCACGGTAGCCGTGGCCCAGTCTGCCAACGGCGGCAAGTTCCCGCCCGGCTCCGTGGTGTCCCTGATTCCCTCGGAAGTCATGGTCAAGCACCAGGAAGGCTGGAATCCGGAAACCAATGACTGGGAATTCTTCGAACTGAAGGTCTCGCCCGAAGGCAGCAGCATTGCCGTGCGCGGTACCACCGAGGTGGTCAACAGCCGCGGTGGCAACTGTTTCGGCTGCCACAATCTGGCGCGCGCCGAGTGGGATCTGATCTGCGGCACGGATCACGGCTGTGCGCCGCTGCCCGTGACCCGCGAGCAGATCCGTGCCATCCAGAGCGGCGATCCGCGCTGCGTGCGCGAGAACTGAGTGCACAAATATTGATCTGAACGGTGTTCGACTCCTTCTTCCGGGCGTAATATCCGCGCGCTTGCAGTGGTTAAGCTGCAGTTAATTGAT
>JACCEA012137845.1_pt1 | contig 14848 bp, 11 predicted proteins | sample 7449851 | NCBI WGS metagenome assembly JACCEA01 (sample SAMN15323453, study PRJNA562643) | freshwater metagenome | isolation source: river surface water | place: USA:Blue River Watershed | collected 2017-08-18 | reverse complement strand
GGTCCCTCATATTGTGTTCCTTCTGCCAGTTGGTTTTCAGCTTAAGCTCGTATAAATCCCCAAAGAATTGGTTAAACCTACTTTCCAGTCTGTTTTGTTTCGTGTGTGATGCTGTTGTTGAAATTCCATGTTTTTTTGTGCTGCTGGTGAGTCGACCCGGTTGCTAGCAAATGTCTACGCTCGACATGCGTAACAATGCTGTAAGGTTCGTCTGTATTTGTTTGTAAGTATATATACTGGGTCAAATAGAATCATGTTTGTTTTTGTCGATTCATTCATGGTGAATAATCGCACTGCTTCCTTTTATCTCATAGCTTTATTTGTAGGGTTTGTGTTCGAAATAACTTATTAGCATGTCTTGATCAATACGCAATTCATTTCATGCCCGAAACACTGAACGTGGTCCGTTCTTTGGAAACGAAGCCTTCAGTTCAATAGAACAAAAAAATTGGTCGAATTATTTCATACCATCTACATAAAACTACTTACACAAATAACAACTAACACTATAAGTTTATATTGTACTGCAGCACAAAATATACTCCTTAATGATCTTGCTTCTTCTTTCTTGTTCCAGAAACAACATCATCGATTCTCAAAATCAGACAAGCACTTTCAAGGGCTGTCTTTAATGTTTGTGTCTTCACGCAATAAGGTTCCCAAATACCCAATTGCATCATATTCGCAGAGTTTCCAGTGATTCCATTGACACCCCAATTGAATCCGTCAGCTTGGAGATGCTTTGTTCTAAGTTCTGTCAACAACTTGATAACATTCGCACCACAGTTCTGAGCAAGAGTGCGTGGAATAACTTCCAAAGCGTTTCCAATTGCGGCAAATGGGTACTTTGCAATACCTTCAACATTATCCAAGTTCTTGTTGATAGCAGCAGCAATTGCCAACTCTGTAGCTCCACCACCTGGCAACATGCGTGGATCAAAAACAACGTTGCGGACCACTTGCATAGCGTCCTGCAAATTGCGCTCAATTTCATTTAATACATCCCTGGATCCACCACGCAAAAGAACCGTGCAAGCTTTGGCATCAGCACATTGCTCCAAGAAAGCAAAATATCTAAATAGAGAAGGAAAATATATCAATAAATTTCCATAAGGAGTAATGAAGTGATGATTCAACACATTCCACATCAGAAATAACGGCAGAAGAACAAATTTATCCGAAAAGCGGATTGAAATATTTCACACCACAATTTAGGTGAAAAAATAATAAAATAGCACTTACTCGTCACCAATCTTGCGAACTTCAAACAACCCACAGCCTGAGCCAATGTCGCTCTCTTGAATTTCATCAGGTCTATTCACCACTGTAGCACCAACCGCTCTGGCAACACGGTTCATGTCAGTCTTTCGTAATCGACGGAAGGCAGTGATGTTGGCCTTTAGCAAATAGTGTTGAGCAAGATCAGAGACACCCTTTTCAGTGATGACAATATCTGGCTTGAACGCAACAATCTGTGACAAAATAGAAGAGTGTATTAGTACGGTTCTAAAGCTGTAAAATCAAGCCTTACATGCGCACAAATCTGTTCAATATAATCCTCCTCTTGTCTGAGCAAAGCGTTAAAATCATCTTCATTCATGATCTCTACATTGGTCTGACTTTCACCCTTCTTATATTCTAATGGGCAATCCAACAGGAGAATTCTAGGGTTCTCGATGCGACGTCTCATCTTGGCGTGAGTGACATCCTTGTTGAACATCACACCATCCATGACAACACAATCAGAAAGTTCACCACCAGGAATTTTTTCAATACGAACAAAGCGCTTGACATCAACTTCGGTATATTCACCTCTCTTTTGAACAACCTTCTTGACAGCCTTAATGGCCATGTCAACCATCTGTCCACCCCAACGAGAAGAAAACTTTGTACCGATAGCAGAAGTGACAATTTCTCTCATTTCAGATGCGTTGTCAATGTCAATAGTACGACAGATTCTGTTGCATGTTTCCAAAGCAGTCTGAAGGGCCTTCATGTATCCGCTAATAATAACGGTGGGATGGAAATTGCGTTCAAGCAAAGGCTCAGCAACGGACAAAATTTCACCACCTGGTAGTCGATGATGGTTAACATGTTGAACTAATAAATGGTAGTGAGGCCTTACTGAGGATAATCACAGAGGTTGTTCCGTCGCCGACTTCCTCGTCCTGAGCACGAGATAACTCGATCATGCTCTTGGCAGCAGGATGACTTACATCAACTTCACGCAAGATACAGTTACCATCGTTAGTCATCACAATTCCTCCCATAGGATCGAGAAGCATTTTTAACATAGAGCGTGGTCCAAGAGTTGTGCGGATGGTGTCAGCGACAGTTTTCGCAGCTTGAATGTTACCGAGCTGAGCTGTTTTACCAGTCTCTCTCTTGGTGTTGACGTCTAGTATGGTTGATTGATTGGTGAAGAAAGTAACTATTCACCATCAACAATTTACTTACTTAAAACCATAACAGGAGCTTGCATTTTTGGATACTCTTTGTGTATAAACCCCTCGAAGTCTGTAAGAACAAAAGAATAATTAGAAAAGCTGTTATAATCCATGAGAATATTGACGTGAAATTTTGAAGAAAGATCAGAAATGATAAAACAACAGTATGCCCACAGCTATCAATTAAGACAGAAACTTACCAAGAATAAGTTCAAACGAGATTAAATGGAAAGAATAATGTTGATGGACTTTGATGTTCGAAAAACAAACAAGCCATTTGAAAAACTATGGGCGGTCATGGGGGAAGCGTTTTGCACCTACCAAAAACATGAGTATTTTATCAGAATATACGATTTAATGGTATATCAAATATCGATATTTAAGAGGATAGAAATAGGCAGTTTTGCGTATCTGTTCGTTGCTAAATTTTATTTTTTGTAAAATACCAACTTTAACTTATGACCAACATTGTACAATACCCAGTACCAACCAAAACGTTGTGTGAAAACAAGCGAAACAACGTTTGAAAATTGTTTTAGTCTCTTTCTCTTTTTCTCCGGACTGTATCATGACGCAACTTGGAGACAGCTTCGTGTAAGTTGTGACCTTACCCCTTAGCAAATTCATCATTTATATATCGACCGACGCTCTTGCCATATTTGTGTCTGTTTCCGATAGTTTTTTCTTCCTAGTGGGAGTTATGGCAACTATCGCCATATATGTTTTGAGGCATTTCATCATGAATTGTATGATGAGTGATGAAGAGTTCCGACTGAAAATGAGAGAACAAGACATGATAGAGATGAGGGAACTCATTGCTGAAAGAGAGTATTTGGAGGAGCCTGGCAAAGTTTTATTACCATCAGCGGTATAACAATGCCAACAATGGTCGATGTGCTATGGAGTCGGATCGGCTTAATGTATTACATATTGTATATGAATTTGTCACATCTGGTGTTGCGTTGCTCAATTGTATATATGCTTTAATAGCTTTCTAGAACTACAACCCTTAATCATATCTTTTTTATTGACTTGGAGCTGGTACAAAGTTTTGGATAATATCCATGATTGTTGATGAAGTCGCAGTGGGTTAATCAACATCATTCGGACAATTGGCAGCGTGATAAATTTTTATCGTGATGAAGTAGTAAACGATCGTAGCCAGCGCCCCGCCCAACGCGAACAAAAAATAAGCAAGTATATAGAAGTATACGATAGATTACTATTCCCCATAGTCGCGCCAATTGGGACAACGCTAATGAGGACTCACTATAATTGGGACAACCAGAATAAGGCGCCTTATACTTATCCACCTGAAATGCTTTGAGTTCTTTTTAAGAAATTCGTAAAAGAGCGGTGAAGGATGGTCAATTTTCCTCTATCAATTTGGAATTGTTAATAAAGTACCCACTGTTAGAATGGTTTTTGTCATGTGGTACAATAATAACCCTAATCAGGCTAGTTCATTTGGTTCTCTGACCGGATTTTTTAAATTCAAAGCAGCGCGCTCTGCTGGGCGCATGCCATGGCGCTGCTCGCCGCGGCCAGCAGGCCACAGCGTGCTTGCTTTCTTGTTATCCTGCTAGCTGATGATGAGATATTCAATCACGACAGCTAAATTCACTATCCGAATGAGCTCCTCAGGAAGCCTTCACCAGCCATCCTCAAGGATTGGCTCAAGCAATAGCAGCACAATTCGCTCTTCTCCTTCCGTCAATAATAGTGTGAGTCCAATTGTTACCTTTGCAAAGCATTTTCCAGGTCATATTGAAATTCAAGAAGATCTTTCATCCATCGCAAAGCAGCTTCGATTAAAGAGAATCCAAGAAGTCAGAAGAAATGAAAAATTGATCTCAAGAAAGCGCTGTCAAGATTACAGACAGAAAATAGATGAGCGAAAAGAGATGAAAGAAACGCAACAAAAACAAATCAAGTTACAGGCAAAAATGCAAGAACGAGAAGTTTTAGTGTCAAAATGGCAAAATACAATGATTGAAGCTGGTCAAGCCCACCGATATGCAAAACACGAACTTGTGGAGCAGGAAGACCACCGACAAAAGAAAATGATCAAAACCCAAGTGACTGAACAGAATATTTTACAACGTCACCACGAAGCTGTAAAAATAATCAAACATCAACAAGTAGAAAGAGACAAAAAAGAAGATTTTGCACATTACCTAAAGCATTTGCGCGATGAGGAGCGCCAAAGCACTCGAGAGGACGCTCATCAATTTGGTGAACAAATTGCCATTCAAACCGCTAAAAAGAAACTCATGGATGAAGAACAAGCGCGGAAAAATTTAACAAATATTAAATACATGTTACCACACGAAAAGATCGTACAGAGTGCAGAACACGTTGATCAGCGTTTCCCTGTTCATGTGGAAGCAAGGATTATCAAACATGGTGTCCTGCCAAATGATGGTGTTATCTTCAACGCCGCCTCAACACAAGAAAGACAAACAACACAAGAAAATTGGTCTGCTGTTATGACAGAGATGAAGCAAAAAAATGCTGTAAAAGTTCGAGCTGTAAAAGCACGAGAGGTTCAGAAGAAAGCAAAAGGTATTGCATTTCTGGAGGAAGAACTCAAGATTCTTGCAGCAGTTGATCGTTCAGGCTCACGTTTGCATCGTGTAAAAGAAACTCAGCAAGTGAAAGAAGACCAAGAAAACAAGGTGATTAGGGACTCTTTCGAAAAAATATTCATGGCAACTTCGTTCCCAAATCACGCGAAAGATGATGTATTTATGCCTCCATCCCCCCCACAATTTGCTCCAACCCCAAAGCGACGAGTTCCCAGTCAGCACTCTGAACATGACCAGAGGAAGCTGCAGCGGCAGTTTTGGGTGGATTTTTCCGAACGGCCTCAAGTGAATGAAGAAGAGGATCATCGTTCCGTAACTTCTCGATCTACTTTCGCTGAAGAAGATAGTTTGGATAAAAGTTTTGATGAGCATTGGCTAAAAGAAAGTCAGTACCAACCGCCAAACGTTGGCCACAGAAATAGTTTAGAACCAATAGTAGAGAATCATACTGATGATGAATCCTTATCTCCAGATACCAGCCGTATTATTTCAAGACACATGCCTGATTGGAGACGATTGGAAGTCCCAAGTCCTTTCAACGGGATGGATGGTGCTCCAATTATATCTCACCAAGATGAATCATTTGGAACGAATGTAAGACAATCTTTCCTTTTTACATTATTTCATTTGTACTATTAACAAAATGTACTGATTCTTTAGAATGATGAAGAATCTGAAGGTGAGGAGTTCGGAGATGCAGTAGATTATTTCCACCACGAATTGGATGCAGACCTGCAACGCAGGGATGAATCGAGTCAACGGTCACAACCAGAATTAGCAATTATGAGCCACCAGCAACCAGAAGCCAATGCGCATTTGTCTACACGAGCAACTTCGGTTCAATCTCCAAATTCTAAATCTCCTAAGAGAGTTACCATCATAGAGTTTAATGACTCTTCTCTCAGTGAAGAGCCGGTTGATCATCCCATCAATGACGATCCGAATCAAACAACTTTGACGGCACTACTGGATGACGAACAGATTGACCCCCATCCGGCGAACTTGATTCATGGCAGTAAGATCGACGTTTATTGTTTTCGTCAACCTATTAAGTAACCACTGTTATTCAATGTTTACCAGATGCAATCAAAGATCCAGTCGTTTCTAATAACCCCACAACTACCGAAGGAACAAATGATTTGCAATGTCACAATCTAGCGCTCACATCTCAAGAGCAAGGCTTCACTTTCCACCTATCAAATGATATTGCTTCTGTATCTTCGCTTGGGGCATCGATTGACAGCAGTATATCTTCGGCATCGAGATCATCAATTTCATCGGCGTTTGCTAGGGATGTCGGTCACAGTCAACCACATGCTCCAGTCAGATCTAACTCCCAATCAAGTTCATCAGTTTCATCAATTAATTTTGAAGATCGTCAAACTGCGCTACCGAAAAACGAGAACAAGGTAGGCTCTGCGAACACGTCCGTATCATCTGCAAAAGGCAGCTCCAGCAAAGTTGCCTATGAATCGCCGTTCACAAATCATTTATTAAATGATATGAACGTAGTTCAAAGTTCTGCCAATCCCATGCATGAAGACTTACTTCGTGAACAACGTGAGCGACAGTATTTGCAAGATCGTGAACGTATTCAGCAAGAATTTATGCAGGAGCGTCTTCGTGTGACGAAGATCCAAGAAGAACGAGAGAAAAGACTGCTCCAATTGCAAGAAGAGGAGCAGCGAAGAAGGTCTCAATTAATGGCGTATCAAATGCAGTTAAGAGCAACCGCCAGAGGTCCATTGGAAGAGAAATCAAGAGAAAATAGTGACATTGAAAAAGTAAATCTTCTTCCGCGTAATAACATTTCCGGTAGTGAAGATGGATCCAGTTCATCGTCATTTGATCGCGCTTTGAGATCAGCGGCCATTTTAACTGGAAGACCTCTGGGATCCTCGGTAACTCCAAATTATCAGGATAGTTCCAGTGACTCTTCCCTTACAGTTGACTTTCCTGCAGCATATCCTTCACTGCAACATGGTTCAAGTCCTCTTCAAAAGTCATCTGCCAGTTCTATGAGTATACCAGTACCGAATGCACTTACATCAATTTCAACGTTAGCGAAGCATGTTGTCGGCAAATCGGATACAACATACGTTGTATCTCCAAGATCATCTGTACAATCATCCAATTCGTCTACCTCGATCTCCACTGGTAAATTGCTAGAGATGAATGCCCCATCGACCAGTATTTCTATTGAGTCCTCTCGACCAAATCGCTGTAAGCCTCAACGGTCAAACAGTGAGGATAGTGTGGACAGTCTATCTCGTAGTGACTTTGCGGCTGACCTTACGGGACGAATTTTGCATGACATTTCGGCGTTGTCGGTGGATGATAATTCATCAGTCTCCAGTTCAGATGGACACATGCTACATGTATTGACGCAAAATCATCAGCATCAACGTTCCTCTCTGGTGACCACAAATTCTGCAACTGATGCTGCATACCATGCCGCTCTCTTTGGGGATGACCATGATAATGAAAGTGAATCCTCTGTTGATAACCACCAGCGATCTCGTAGCGTCAATCAGTCTGGTGCAATGACAGATCTCAGCGCAGCAAGTCCACTATTCAATAAACTTTATCGCGAATCTTCAGTGCAAGTCAATGAATTGAAGCAGAAGACCTCTAGTTTGGCAAATGTATCCGGTGGTCAATCCTCTCAATCCAAAATTGACGATAGTACCATGCTAAATATCAGTGCATTGTCTGCATCATCTTCCGAGGAATTGGTGTACCAACAAAGCACAACTTATCATCAAGATATTTCATCCTCTTCGGGCAAAAGCTATTTGTCCAATAATAGCAGTTCATTGTCAAGCGCGGCGGCCAAAGTAGCCGCGGAATTGCATTCACAGGCGATGAATCATGCAATAAGTGATATTCAATCAGAAATACTAGAAATGCGAAAACGTCTTATGTTGGCTGTGTCGTATCCGAACCCGGGTGCTGCGGCAGTAATGACTTCTTCTGCGGTAAGTTATCAAACAAGCAATCATGTGCCTGTAACAGCTACTGGACATTCCCTCTTCACGTCGTCTAATTCTCAAGCGCCTTCCTTGCTACCCCAAGCGAGAGGGCGGAAGGGCCTGCTGGAACAACCCAGCAGTGCTCCAGTGTGGATGTCCACTGAAAGCAGTGATGATAGTGTAGAGGGTTACCTTCAAGGTAGGAGTCCAACCTACAAAATGACCTCTGTTAGCAATATCTCGACGACTGGCTATCTAACAGCCAGCAGTACCGCAGGCACCGCTCCGTACAGTCGAGGAAGTGGTACAATGTCATCTTCAATGTCGGGTTCAATGTCGGGTCATTATTACCAAACTACCCCAACCCCATTGACCATGTATAGTGGACGAGGTGTGGTTCCACCAACGGTCGACCACGATAGTGATGACGAGGATAAATTGGAAGAAGGAGATTTGTCAATGAGTTCTTCTCTTCAATCCTCTGTTCTTCAATCCTCTGTTCAATTTTCTAATGTAATTGGAAGCGCTAGTACAAATTATGGTGTGGGATCAAGTACTGCTGTTACAAAGCTCTCATCAGGTGCTCGCATGGAACCCAGGGTTCAAATGGAAAATACATCCATTCGATTTACAAATTATGCTGATGATAACAGTTTGAGTACGGGTAGTTTCAATAGTGTATCTTCCTCTGTTGACGCTCCATTGTATAGAGATTATGCTCATTCAATACACACTCCAAGCAAAGACACTTTAAGTAATTATGCGTTGAATTCCACATATACTCTCTCAGAAAGCCAACGTTCGCCTACTCAGTACATTATATCACCATCATCATCTGAGCAAAGCGGAACAGGTCGTCGACCAATAATCAACTACTATCATGAAAGCTCATCTGAAAGTTCGTCACCGTTATAGTTTGAATGAGAAGCATTTATGCAGTGGTTGTAATTTTGTAAATAAAGAATATGAACGTTTCATTAATTCCTTATTTTGTTAAAACTATTTGATATTCAGGCGTTGGTGGACGCATTTGAATTTAGCCAAATCAATACGTTACATCTACATAATCGAATGGTTCATCACACTCCAAGCGAATATCCTTGAAAAAAAGATTTGAGTCGAAAAATTGACTGAAACTGCAATCAACACTTACTCTGATTTCAGGACAAAATTGTCTCGCCAATTCGAGCATACTTGCACGTATTCCTGGTATATGGCGAGTTCTTCCTCCACGGTAATCGAAAACAAGAATATTGTCCTACAACAGACTATAAATCAGAATAAGATAAAAACCGTAAATTATATCAACAAACCTTAGTGGAGAGTAACTTCGCAGCATAATTGACATATCGGATAATGACTCCAATTCGATCCAATTTCTCCGGTTCAATTTCATGAACTAGAGATTTATCAGGTGTCCAATCATATTGCTTTCGTATGGTACCGATCATATTCACAGGCCGTACATCTGGATTTGGTGTAAAGATCTCATCAGAAAAATCAGCATCATCAATTGGACGTAAAGTTTTATAGTTCTTCATCTCAATAATCTCATCAGAATAATTGATGCATCTATCTTTATCGGGCATTAAAGAATCTGGAAGATCTTCCAATACAGGAAATTCAACAGCCGGTTCTGAATTATTCATACCACGATTGAGTAGAGCAGTTGCAATAAATCGCTTCAATGCTCTTTCTTTATCATGACGCTCGCCGAATGATTCAAAATCCAAAAATATGTGATCAGTATAATTTTGAAACGTAATATTCAATGTCTTCATCGTATACCACATATCACTATAATCAAAATAAGGATCTTTTTCTAATTGCATTTCTTCATCTTCATCGAATCGTTTGTAGCAATCATATACAAATTCACTGACATTTATTCTACTAACATCGAATAGTGGTACTTTTGACCAATCCGGAATAAAAACTTGTTTTCGGCCATTTATCCATGTATTGACGGAAGTATTTACGATCACCATTCGATTTGATTGAAAGACTGTATTATTTATACGAGGTGTAACTTCTCTTTCCCAAGCAATCACTGCATTTTCAAAATTTAAACATGCTTCATTTTGAACAAACCGATTTAACTCCCTTCTTCGCTTTTGTTGCAACAGTATTTTCGCTTCTTCTGGATCGACTATTGCAAAAGTAGATTCTTGTAACCGATTATCCAAAATGTCTTCGGATATTACGGGAGCGTAATCAGGATCATTTCGAGCTGCCCATTCCGTTAGATTTGCACGAGGGAATATCTTCTTTGCCTCCTCTTCAGTATCAAAATTTGGACCAACTGGAAGATTTAGGTATGACCAAATGGGATCTTCCTTCGTGAAATCAGTTAATATTTCTTCTTCATCATCCATAGTTGACGCTAATGATATCGCTTCTACAAATTCGGTTCCGTACTTTCGTCGCCAATTGTGTTTTCTAGATGAAGCGAACATGTGAAGAAAGAGTTAGAGAAGAGAAAGAGAGAGAGATAGAGAGAGAGAGAGAGAGAGGAAAAGAGAGACGATGATAGATGATTTTCCTCAGCCTGAAAATTTAATATCATTCAACTTACCTGCTGCGAAAATTTGGTTGTTTTAATTGGGAAAATACTCGCGGTAAACTTCTCATAATATCAGGTGTTTCTTGAGTTTCAATCGATGGACTGAGAGATTTAATTTTTTTTGGAAAACTATCAAAGTCTTCTTCAAAGTAATCCATATCATCATGAATATCGTCAAGCGCTCTTCTCAATTCTCGATACCGTGGCGAATTTTTTGGAATATAAGGAAATCTGCCTGCAGCTGGATCAGCATGATCTCCCAGCAAAGCAATTTCGTAGCTGGTATATCCAGGGTGATATCGATCAGGTACGTCTTCGTCAGGTGGATCTAATAGAAGAAGTGCCAATTGTTCGTCATAATCATCAGGCGATAATCCAAATGTTACTACAGATTTTTCTTTCCATAACCTTTGCAATTCCTATAATGCATACAAATTTAACGCCACGGAGTTTTGAAATATCTGAACTAAACATACCAACTCTGTGACATACTTGGTCTCAATATCTTGTTCCTCGATCACGTCAGCATCTTCATAATCAACAAATGTTATCTTTGTCCCATTAATATCTTCTTCGTACCGTTTCACAATACGGGTAGTATCATCCTTTGCAGTTAACAAAGAGGCTTCTTCTTCAAAATTCGATGAGAAAAGAATTGAATCATCCATCGGAGACAACCAATCATCAATGTCATCAGGAACAACTAATAAAGCTTCTTTCAAATCAAAGTCATCGTATGAAAACGGCTTGCGTATTAAATTGTGAATATGATGACGGAGCCATAATTTCTTTAATTCTGTTTCTGTGATGAATGTTGGCAATTCGTCTTCAGTAACGTTATCAGTATAATTAGTTCCACCCATAGAACTCCCATCACTGTTAGTATTCAACCCAAAGTCTAATTTTCCATTTGAATGTTTTACTTTCTGCTTTCTATCATCAACAATCTTGATGGTCATATTGGGTTGAGATATTTCATCAATAATTTGGTTAAGTTCGAATTCATCCCAATCGTCATAGTCGTCATCGTCAGAGTCCTGTTCATCGATATTCAAGGAACTTACACCATTCAAATTTGGTTTCTGTGGATTACCCAATATTTGATCTGTGTTGTAATTACCTAGTTTTCCATTTACTTCGCTATTGCATTCCCGAATCGTGGATTTCCACATATCCTTCAATTCGGATAAAGTGTATGTCTTCAAGTATGGACTACGATCACCAGCAATGTCAATATCATCAGCAGACAGTTTCTCCATCATCTCTTGTACGAATCCTCTAGCATCTTCATATGAAAATTCTTGGGTTTCAGGATCAAAGAGCACCTCACTATTTTCACCGTGTGGTGGTGCTGAATAATCTTCGCACATCTCGTCTTCTTCATAAGGCTCCATTTGGTCAGCAGTAGCAGGAAGAGAATTCAATATATCTTGTGCTTCTTGTGACAAATCCCCAATACCATATCTTCTGCTGTCCATTTCGTCAACTTCACTAAAACCAACAAAATCCTTCTTGACAGAATCGTCATCGTTGTCACTATGCTCGCCTAACCTCAAAAAAGAAAACGTAGGGTCAAGAGACGATGATAATGAAGGTTGGTGTGATCTCAATGATTGTAGTCTGACGATTCTTTGCAAATGAACACTTCCACCCAATGTACCAAATAGTGTACGGCGAATGTGTGGGTAATGGAGTCTGGGTGCGAAGCCATCGGCGTCTCTTGCAAATAATGTGAGAATATTTACCCAGATCCCAAACCAACCACATACATAACTCATTCTGACAACATGAATGCCCCTAAAGTTGATATCTGTCAACATTTAGTGAACGGTAAGAAAATATTGTAAGTCCCTGTTGGTGGTGTGACACATCATTCACGGACACACCGTCAACCATTTAAAAGTACACATGTGTATCACTTCAGAAATAGCTGCGTGAGTGTACGGCTACCGTACGCAAGTGCGGAAGAACTTTTGAGCTGACGTGGACAACACACCTTTTCTGGAAAATTAGGTTCACGTATGTATGCCAATTTTTTTTTCTCATAATACTGGGCGCATGTTTCCTGAACCGGCCGACCCGAATTGATTTCAACCAATTATAGTTGTCCTTTCCGGCTTTCTCGACCAGAATTTGGCTGAAGTTGCTGATCGGATCATTTCCCAAACCATGTTCAGCATGATTGGTTCAACTACTGCTGTGGTTAATTCGAATCATGCATCTCTACCAGGTATGTATGAGCTTAAGATGAGTTGACTTAAAGATTAATTGCTGTGAACAGTATCAAGCCATGAACTGCATCAAGAGGACCACTTGAGTAGCTCTATGTTGGAGCACCATGATAGTTCAGCTCAACTTTCAAAGAGTTCCTCCAGCAAAACCGGGGCCACTCGAAATGGCAGCAACAAAAAGTCCAGTCGTACAACCAAAAGTAAATCACCGGTGGAAATGGTGTTTCCCACACCATCATTAATGGATCATAATTCGATGTTTGTTTCAATGAGTCAAGTTCAAAATTCAGCCGGGGCTGGCGCTGTACCATTTTATCATCCAGTAAATATGGGTGGATATTCTCATCCTGGGACACATCCACATATTCATCCATTAGCTATTCCAATACCAAGTGGAGTCGTCGGGAAACCTCCTCTGAAAAAGAGCAAGATATCTGGCGATATTCCTTCCCATCCATTGCCAATCCCACCACCACCCTATGGCCACCATTTCCCCCCGTTCGCTTATGAAGGGATGGCTGTTATGAATCCTACTCAGTCGATTGCTATGAATGCCCAAGCGTTGTTACAAATACAAAGAAGACTACAACAAGCTAGTCGTGCAAAATCAAATGCATCGTCGGCGGACATAATTTCTCTTTCAAGAGAGTCAGACGTAGCCAGCGATGCTGAAGACCAGAATTCAGCCGACAAATCTTATTCAGTTGGATCAAAATCACATTCTCAGCCTCAATATATTCAGCATTTCCCCGGATTTCCGATGTTTCCACAAATATTGCCAAGTGGTCCCCATCCAACAGCACGTTTTGGATGTGCAGATATTACTGAGATTCCTCCAATTCCCGTATCGCACATGCAGCATATAATAGATCAGCGTAATATTGCCAGAGGGGGCAGTACCGTCGTCCCTAATGTGCTTACAGTGGCGGCATTACCACCAAAAAAGAGGAAACCCTCTGCTGAAGCAAAGCAGCGACGAAAGTAAGAAATGATGTATAAATGTTCCAGATGTATTTTTTACACCTTTACGAATAGGGAACGAAATAAACTTCTGGCAAGACGGACAAGACTCAAGAAGAAAATAGAGAGTGAGGGAATGAGAGATAGTTTAGTTGCCTTGCTATTGGAGAATGAAAGATTGCGTATTGCAGTACAAGAGAAATTAGATCCAACCATATCTCAACCCATTTTATCTGCTTGTTATCAGCTACCCGAGTCAGTGAAAGAATTGGTGAAAAGTATTGTAAATTCCCACCAAAGAGCCTTATGGAATGAAATTACAACGAAACAACGATCATTCTGTGTTGTCGATCCTAATGCACTAGATTGTCCAATTCTTTACGTCTCGAAGGGATTTTGTACATTGACCGGCTACACACCACAAGAATGTATCGGCAGAAATTGCCGTTTCTTACAGGGACCCAAGACTGATCCTGTTGTGATAAAAATGATTCGAGATAATTTATACAAAAAAAGTGATGTAATGGCTACACTACTAAATTATCGTAAAAATGGGGATACTTTTTGGAATAAATTAGAACTACATCATTGTTATGATGAAAATGAAGCTGTGAAGTTCATCATTGGTGTTCAAACAGAGGTAAATCGTAATTATTTCAATATATCCTGATGCGTTTTTAATTATTATTGTATGATTTGTTTTGATTAGTGTGATGATCAGTATATTTATACTCGATGGGCTCGTCGTCGATCCACGGAACTATTGCTTCAAAATGATGATGACGACGAAGACCAACTTGATGAAGATGATGAGGATGGAAAGAGTAGTAGTAATGGCTCTATTAATCACAACACTAGAAAGAAAAATGACACCAAGAAAGTCTCTCCTAGCAGCAGTGCCAACTCTAGTGGAAAGTCATCGTCAACAGCGACAACTTGTGCAACTATTTCTGAGTCGTCATCATCCTCAGAATTAAATCAATCCCCGATTTTATCTGCCTCGAGTTCTGAAAAAACCGCGCAGGATGATGTTGACATCGAATCAACCAATCAGCAACCAAAATCTCCTACTGAAGTAGTGAAATCT
>JACCEA012087061.1_pt1 | contig 14849 bp, 12 predicted proteins | sample 7449851 | NCBI WGS metagenome assembly JACCEA01 (sample SAMN15323453, study PRJNA562643) | freshwater metagenome | isolation source: river surface water | place: USA:Blue River Watershed | collected 2017-08-18 | reverse complement strand
TTTAAGATCCTATGAGACAGCTAAAAATTAGCAAACAAATTACCAACAGGGAGAGTCAATCACTTGACAAATACCTGCAGGAAATCGGTAAAGTCGATTTATTAACTCCGGATGAAGAGGTAATCCTCGCTCAAAAAATCCGTGATGGGGATCAATTATCTTTGGAGCGTTTAACGAAAGCGAATTTGCGTTTTGTGGTTTCCGTAGCGAAACAATACCAAAACCAAGGTTTAAGTTTAGGCGATTTAATCAACGAAGGTAATCTTGGTTTGATTAAGGCAGCTCAACGTTTCGATGAAACACGTGGATTTAAATTTATCTCCTATGCCGTTTGGTGGATTCGTCAATCGATCCTACAAGCATTAGCAGAACAATCCCGTATCGTTCGTTTACCCTTAAACCGTGTCGGTTCTTTGAACAAAATCTCAAAGACTTTCTCGGAATTAGAACAAAAATTTGAGCGTGAACCTTCTCCTGAAGAATTAGCCGAAGTATTGGAAATTTCTACCGGTGAGGTAGTTGATACCTTGAAAATTTCAGGTCGTCACGTATCCATGGATGCTCCTTTCGTTCAAGGTGAGGAAAACTCATTACTTGATGTTCTTGAAAATGATTCAGAAGACAAACCTGATTCGGGCTTAATCAATGATTCATTGCGTAGAGAAGTTCAGCGTGCATTATCAACTTTAACTCAACGTGAAGCTGACGTCGTGACGCTTTACTTCGGTTTAAACGGAGAGCATGCGATGACACTCGAGGAAATCGGGGAGAAATTCAACTTGACTCGTGAACGTGTAAGACAAATCAAAGAGAAAGCGATTCGCAGACTCCGTCACACTTCGCGTAGTAAAGCATTAAAAACATATCTTGGATAAGTTGTAAAAAGCCTCTTTTGAGGCTTTTTTTTGCTATGGCCTACCCAGCAGGACTTGTGGATTTAATTGATGATTTATGCCAACAAGGTGTAAATGAAGCAGTTATATGTCCAGGTTCGCGCAACGCACCTATCATGTTGGCCCTCGTACGCCACGGCGGGTTTCGCTGTTATTCCATCACAGATGAGCGTTCGGCAGGATTTTTTGGCTTAGGCCTTGCCTTGAAATCAAAAAAGCCTGTCATTCTTTGCTGTACCTCGGGTTCAGCAGGTTTGAATTTTGCTCCAGCGGTGGTTGAAGCATTTTTTCAAGAAGTTCCTTTGATTGTGTTAACGGCCGACAGGCCCGCCGAGTGGATTGGACAATGGGATGGACAAACCATTTATCAAAACCACCTATACGGCAAACATGTCAAGCATTTTGAATCCTTTGAAGCATTTCAACCGCATCAATTGGTCCAAAATACCCTAAACTTCCCACAAGGACCGGTGCACATGAACATCCCAATCGCCGAACCATTTTATCCAACTAAAGGAGAGGAGCTGCCTGCTCGAATGAGTCCTGTGGCGACCATTCCCGTAAATCAAGTTTTGAATTGGGATACTGCGATATTAGATGGCATCGAAACGCAAAAAATCCTCATCACAGTTGGCCAACGCCCCTATGACCAATTTGAAAACGAGCTTTTCGAACGCCTGGCTTTAAAAGGAATTCCGGTCATCGGAGATGCAACGGCAAATTTACCAGCCGCGTGCGAATTGAATCATGATTTGCTTTTGGCTAATGAGGGGCTATGGCCTAATTATCAGGCCGATTTCCATATTCATTTCGGTAAATCCTTCGTCAGTAAACGCATCAAACAAATGATGCGAAACTATAAACCGACAGCATCCTATTTAGTTCACCCAAATCCGATCGAAAGGCCTGATCCTTTTCTTTCCTTGACGGATGTCATTCACATAGAGACTGGTACTGTTCTTAAAGAACTTGTTTCCAAAGACTTACAAGCAAATACAAGTTTTACAAGTTGGAATCCTGCGATACAAAAAACCTTTTTCGAAAATAGGAACTGGAACGAATTACAGATCTACAATACCTTAATAGAGCAAATTTCGAAAGTTGGCGCCGACATCCATGTCGGTAATTCACTTGCCATTCGATACATTAATTGGACCAAAGCTAAATTACATGGAATTGAGGTTTTCGCGAATCGTGGAACAAGTGGCATTGATGGCTGTTTGAGCACCGCGGTGGGAGCAAGCCAATCGACACAAAAAATATGTGTATCCTTACTAGGTGACGTATCCTTTCAATACGACCGAAACGCGCTTTGGAACAATTATTTAGGAACAAATTTGCGCATCATTGTGATGAATAATGCCGGTGGAGCAATATTTCAGATATTGGATGGAGCGAAAGACCTGGCTGAATTAGCCGAATTCATGGTAACTAAGCAAAGCCATACGGCCCAAAACGCTGCAAAAGATGCCGGACTTATTTACCATCAAGCAAACAATTTCAACGAGTTGAATTCCGTATTGAGTGATTTCTTCGCACCGAGTGAACAAGGAAAATTATTGGAAATTTTCACTGATTCTGCTGAAAATACGCGCGTTTTGCAAGAATATATGAACTTATTCAAGCATTGATTTTTGTTGGATCCGCTCCCAATTCTTCACATACAGCGGATTTTTGGGGTCAATCTCCAAAGCCTGTTTGACGTATTTACTCGCTAAATCCCAATGCATCCGACGGATTTCGAGATAGCCTAAGTTATTGTAAATCAAATCCTTAAATTTCCCAGAAGCTAGGGCATTTTGAAACATCTTTTCTGCTAAGTCCAATTGGTCTAATTCTTGATAAACGACTCCTTGATTAATCATGGTTTCTACTGAATTCTTATCTAAAGCTAAGGCACGATCATAAGAAGCCAAGGACTCATTCCAAAGGCTTTTTTGCATTTCAATATTCCCCTGCAATGACCAGTTGGCCGATGAATCCGGAAAATTCTTCACCAAATCCTGCGCAGAAACTAAAGCTTCATCAATGCGATCCATCGATTGTAAGATCTCTGTTTTTTTATAGAGGGCAGGAGCAAAGGCTGGGTCTTGTTCAACGGCTTTGGTAAAATCAGCTAATGCCTCATCATTTTTTTCCAAGGATTGATATACGAGCCCCCGATTATAATAGGCATCAGGAAATTGTTCTTGTTTTTGAACTGCTTCAGTATACCACTTGATACTTTCATGTAACTCTTTCTCTTTAAATTTCGTATTCCCACGTAAGAAAAAGTCGGTTGCCTCCCGCTTATCGCTATCCGATTGACAAGCAGTAAAAAGAATGGACATTAGCAGGATGAAGTACCTCGTTTTCATTTTAATATTTATCTTTGTGGCTCAAATTTAATTAAAAAAAGATGGCATACGCAGAAATGTTGACCGATAAAGGGTTAATGAAAATCGAATTTTATACAGAAGACGCACCACTGCACGTTAAAAACTTTATTGATTTAGCAGAAAAGGGCTTTTACGATGGATTAACTTTCCACCGTGTGATTTCGGATTTTGTGATTCAAGGAGGTTGTCCTGACGGTACAGGTGCAGGTGGACCCGGCTATTCCATCCCATGTGAATTAACTGGAAACAATCAGTTCCATGACCGTGGCGTTTTATCGATGGCACACCGTGGATTAAATACAGGTGGATCTCAATTCTTCATTTGTCATTCAAGAAACAATACGGCACACTTAGATCGTAAGCATACTTGTTTTGGTAAAGTTGTTGAAGGATTGGATATCATTGACCAAGTTCGTGAAGGAGATGTGATTCAAAGCGTGAAAATCATCCACGATTAATGCATTTCATCAAAGAAATCCCGCATGAAAAGATGCGTATCTCATTATTTGAATGGAATTCAAAATACATTCTCAAATTCGAGACGCCGCAATTGGAGCAGAGTTATAAATTCTCTGTTTTAGACTTTTCAGGCCAAAATGAAATAGAGGAGCTGGCAACCAGCTCCTCCTTTCAAACATTTGTTATTTCAACCTTTCAGCAAATGTATGCTGAGATGGGCAAGCAAATCAATTAAAGACTCAACCACTTTTTACGTAAAGCCAATTGCGTTGCGCTTGGACTTTCGATTGATTGAATAGCGAATGCCTTCAATGGTGTTTGGACTATATTTAAGTCAAATGTACGCTCCAATCCATCCCTTTTTACTTGGAATTTCAGTACATCGCCAGGCTTTTTATCGGCTAATAATTTATCCACACCAGCGAAATCTGCCTGATTTACCTGAACGATTTCATCGCCTACGTTTAATCCGGCATGAAAGGCGGGTCCACCTTTATATATTGAGGTGATTTTTCCTGCAGTCGAAGTAAATCCTGCAAATGGAATTGATTTCCCTACGTTATTATCCGACCATACATAACCAAAAGGCTTAAATATGCTCGCATAATCAGGTGTTTTCACACCATAAATATAGTCTTTAAAGAAATCAGCCGCGGATGTTCCAGCCACCACACTAAAGGCATTTTCTAATTCCGCGTCCGTAAAACCACTCCCTTGCTTCAAATAAAAGTTCTTATATAAGAATTGAAATACATCGTCTAAACATTTAACACCATTCGTTTTTTGAATGATCCACATATTTAAGATCCCACCCAAAACTGACCCTTTGTCATAATAGGAAACCGATGAATTGCGCGAATTTTCGTTTGGTCGGTAATATTTGATCCATGCGTCCCAACTTGAGGATGCTGCCGATTCGATTTGGTTTCCAGGAATGTTCTCTACACCCGAAATTTCCTTCCCTAATTCAATTAAGTAGGCATCCGGTGATACCATTTTTGTACGAAGATTGATCACATCCGCATAATAGCTCGTAATTCCTTCTGAGAACCAAAGGTTATGCGTGTAATTTTCATTCTCATAATCGAAGGGTCCCAAGGCAAACGGACGAATACGTTTCACATTCCAAAGGTGGAAATATTCATGGGCCAATAAATTCATGATGCCTTGATAACCCGATGGAGTTTCATAGGCTGATCTTGAAACAGAACATGTTGTAGAATACAAATGCTCCAAACCTCCCGTTCCACGTTGAATATTATGAATGATGAAAACATAATGATCACAAGGATGTTCTCCAACAACATTTTGTGCTGTTTTCGCCATATTCGTCACATCCGCGATAAATTTTAAGGAATCGACTTTGGCTTGCCCAAAAAAAGCAATTTGATGCGGAATATTGTTGACCTTGAAATTCCAAACTTGTTGGTTCCCAATTTCAATGGGTGAATCAATTAACTCATCCAAATCTTTGGCGATGTAATTGAATCCACCTACATTTTTTAATGCCGTAGATACCTTCTTAAAATCCTTATGAGGAACAATACTCAATTCCAGAGGTTGTTTAGCCCATTTGCCTACGTACAACAATACGCTTGCTGGATTGATATAGCCATGAACATCATCGAGGAAAGAAGTCCGAACAGATAATTCATACGCATAAACTTGGTAATGCACTTGAACCGACTTTAGCCCAGGTTGTAAGGAAATTCGCCAGGTATTTTTCGAAATTTTCGAAACAGCTAAATTCGCATTTCCACTTTTTGCAGAAACTTGCTCCACATTTCTTGCAAATTCCCGGATCAAATAGGAGCCAGGCGTCCAGGTTGCCATCTTCAAATCGATGAAGCGCCCTTTTTCTTGGCTCACATCGAGTGTGCTTGTCACATCAAAATAATGGGATTGAGGATTCGGCATTTGGATCAGGTGTTTAATCGGCGCCGCGCTCAAATTAAATCCAAGTAATAATAGGCCAAGAAGACCTAATTTCTTCAAATACATAGGTTTATCGTTTATTAGATGAAATAGAAAAAGTCAAAATTAAATAAATACCCCAAATCTTTTATGAATTGGACATTTATTGCCCCAAAATGAAGAAAATATTTTCAGAATGCCCAACAATATTTTGAAAGAAAAATCGTATTTTTGATTAATTGTGCATGCTGTAATCAAATTATAATGCGACTAAATAAAAAATCAACAAGCTGGATCTTGGCTCTTTTCATTTCTGGTATAAGTTATTGTGCGCAAGCACAGCAAACCTTTATTTATAAGGATCAAACCTTGCACTTTCGGCAAGCCAAAGAATACTTTGATGCAAAGAATTATGTCGCTGCTAGGGAGGAATTCAATGCCTATTTAGGGAGTATTGAGCCGATGAGCAATGAGCAGTCGGGGCAAAAAGTACTCGCAGAATATTACATGACCATGTGTTCGCTTTATATGAGCCAACCTGAAGCTGAAATTCTGGCGGAACGTTTTGTTGCGAATAATCCAGAACATCCGCAAGCTGTTAAATTATTGCGTGGTATCGGAACCTTCTTCTATGATAATGGGGACTATGCTAAAGCGATCAAATACTTATCGCGTTCATCGGACACGAATTTAGAGGCCAAATACCGTTTGGGGGTAGCGTATTTTGAATTAAAAAATTATTTGGATGCATTAAACGTATTTAATGACATCAAAACAGAACAAGACGAGGAATATGCGTTTTCGGCAGCCTATTATGCGGCGATTATTCAGTTCAATGATAAACGGTATGCAGATGCAGCACCCGATTTCATGAAAGCGGAGGGAAGTAGTAAATACCGTAGAGAAATTGCCAACTGGGTTGCATTGTGTTATTTCAATCAATCAAAATTTGCCGATTTATTGAATTATGCGGAACCAATTTTGGCGAAGAAAAACTCAGGTTATCGTGTAGATGAATTATCCCAATTAGTGGCTGATGTTCAATTTAAGTTGGACAAATTCGAAAAAGCGGCCAAAAGTTACGAGGTGTTAATTCGGGCGAGTAATGGCAAGATTAATCCTTTAGCGCAATATCGTTTGGGATATTCGCTATACCGCACGAAGAAATTCAATGAGTCGGCGAATCAACTAAAGGGATTATTAGCGACAAAGGACAGTTTAAGTCAATATGCGGCATTTACCTTGGCATTAGCTCAATTGAATGCAGGAAATTTAGCTGCAACGCTTGAAGCGTTTGAGGTCGCTAAAAAATTACCTTTCAGTCCTGCGATCCAAGAAGAAGCGGCCTTTAACCATGCAAAAGTTCAATTGGACTTAGGTCATGCTTCTGAAACAATTCAGGAAATTCAGGCATTTAATACCCAATATCCGAAAAGCAAATTTGCAGATGAAGCGACTGAATTAGTTGCAGATGCCTTTTTGAATTCAACTAATTTGGAAGTTGCTTTGACATATTTAAAAGGCATAAGCAATCGCTCGCCGCGATTAAATGAAGCCTATCAAACCCTAAGTTATAATTTAGGAGTTCGTGCATATAACGATGAGCGTTTCGAACCAGCTATTGAATTGTTCGACAAATCAATCGAAACGGCACAATCAGCGCGTTACACAGCGCTAGCAACCTTAGGGAAAGCGGAATCATTCAGTCAATTGAAGAAATTCGAAGATGCGATTGAATTGTATAACCCCTTGTTAAGCGGAAAGGGACAAACGGAGGATTTCATCCAACAGGTTCGCATTGGTTTAGCGTTCGCTTATTTTAATATAAAGGAATTCACTAAGGCCAACAATTTATTTAAGGCTTACGTTGATCGCTTAAAGGCAACACCTAATGCAAAGAACAACCCAACAATTCTGATTCGTTTGGCTGATACTTATTTGATTTCCCGTAAATATCAAGATGCATTAACTTATTACAGTCAAGCGGCTGAATTGGCAAAATCTGAAAAGGATTACGCTTTATACCAAAAGGGAATGACCTTGAGTTATTTGAATCGCGATGCAGAGGCGCGCCAAGCATTTAAACAGGTTCGTAGCAACTTCCCGGATTCTAAATATGCAGAAGATGCTTTGTATCAAGAGAATTTAATCTTATTCAACGGACATAACTACAAAGACGCCATTGCAGGATTTACGGAAATCATTGAGGGGAAAACCAAGAGTGATTTTTTGGGAACAGCTATTTTAAAACGAGCTCAAGCTTATACAAATATTGAGCAATACGAGCAGGCTTTGGCAGATTATAAGCGCATTATCAATGAATTTTCAGGGGATAAAATTGCCAAAGATGCCTTGATTGGTTTGCAGGAAAATTTGATTAAAGTAGGCCGACCAGAGGAATTTGGTCAAGTACTTGAAAATTACCAAAGTGCAACAAATGCCGTGGAAGATGCGGAATCGATGGATTTAAAATATAGTGCAGCCAAAGGTATTTATGATGGAAAGAAATTTGATAAAGCAATTCCAGCATTGAAAGAATTTGTAGCTAAATACCCAACGGATGAGAATGTAGTAGAAGCCTATTTTTTAATAGCTGATGCTGCAGATCAGTTAAATGATTCGACTGAAGCCTTGCAGGCCTACAAGAAAGTCATTGAACAAAATGCACACCCACAAGTAAGCAAGGCTATTTTACGTGCGGCTGAATTAGAAAGCAAAGCAGGAAATGCAAATGAGGCGGTTGCTTTATATCGCTTACATGCCAGCAAAAATCCTGAGCCTGAAAATCAGCTGAATGCTTACAATAACATATTTAAAGTTTATTATGAAACAAAACAATTAGACTCCGTATCGAAAGTATATTCAGAAGTTGAACCCTTAAATTTATACAGCACGGAAGAAAAGGCAAAAATGAGTCGGGGATTAGCGGAAGCATATTCCGATAGTGCATCTGTAGCGCTACGTACGGAATGGTTAAACAAAACGATCGCATTGGAGCCTAAAGGAGATATTGGAGCGGAAGCCCAATACCAATTAGCAGTCCAAATAGCTAAAGAAGGTAAATTCAAAGAATCGAATGACATGATCAGCAATAAGTTCAAAAATGAATTTGCTGAGGCATCCGATGCCGTGATGGGTAGGGCCTATGTTTTAATGGCAAATAACTTCGTGGCCTTGAAAAACTTGCCCCAAGCGAAAGCCATCTTGAAATCAGTCATCGACAATTCAACTGATAATGAAGTTATTGATTTAGCGAAAAACACATTAAAAAGCTTACCCCTAAAATAATTGTATATGAAATTTCAAATGAAAACGAATCAATTGATCATTTGTAGTGTGCTCATGCTGGGGGTATCCACTAGTTTATTTGCTCAAGACAAGAAAGAAGGTAATATTCAAAATGACGATATTATTTTAGAGAAGGAACGTAAAATTGTCCTTCAACCGCAGATTTCACGTAATTTTGAACCCTTAAACGAGATTGAAAATACGCAAAAAGGCCGTAAAATGAAGTACGAGTTTTTTGATCGTAAATGGGATGCGGCAAACAATACCTTATTGACAACCTCGATTATTGGTCCTAGAGAAGGGGATGAGTTAGTTTCTTCTTTTGGGCCCAAATTCAAGAACCTTGTAAAAATAGGTGTTGGCAATTTTGGCCATACCTTATTAAATGGTCATTTTGGATTTAGTCCGAAAGAAAACCAATTTCAAGGCGTCTATATTAATCATGATGCAAATCGCCGCGGACCAGTAGCGACTTCGAACTCAGGTAGAAATGAAAATGAGGCTAAAATTTATAGTAAAACATTTACTGGAAACTATTTCTTAGATGGTCAAATTAGCTTTAAACGTACGGAAAGCAACTATTATGGCCGACCAGAAGAATCATTTGCCGTGCCTTTTATCAAAGATTTAGACATTGCATATAATAAATTCAATTACTCTGGGAGTATTTCAAATTCAAAAAAGGATGTGAAATGGGATTATATCGCTACTTCTGGTTTAACTTACTTGACAAACTCATATACAAGTAAAGAATGGGTTTGGGACAGTAAATTGCAGGGAATTTTACGAGTGACAGATAATTTCTCAGCCTATTTAACAGGAGAAATGAATATGTCGGAAAACACCTTTGCCTTTTCTAATAATCGCCGAGAACTATACCGTGTTAAACCTACATTCTTGTATAAAAATAATCGATTAGCCGTTTCAGGCGGATTAAACATTGTCAATGAGAAAGATCAAAGCCTTTCTCTAAACAAAACTCGTTTATTCCCAATGTTGAAAGTAGATTTCAAGCCGACCGACTTCTTACATGTATTTGTGGGATTAGGCGGGGAGACCTATTTCAATAGCTATAATCAATTTTCCAATGAAAACAGTTGGTTAGATCATAAAGCAGCAATTAACCTACAGAATACAACACAGAGTTCGAATATATACGGAGGAATTAAAGGCTCAAATGAACGGAATCTTGATTTTGAGTTAAAATTCGGATATTCTGAATACAATAATTTGGCCATGTTAGTCAATACAGAGGCTGATTCTACTAGATTCAATGTGGTCTATTCGAATACCGATGTGACAAAAACCGCCAAGGTTTTCAATATGTCGGGACAAGTAAATTATCAAACATTTGATAAAGTATTATCAATCTTAAAGTATGATTTCAATACGTATCAAGACCTAAGTGTTGATAAGCCATTTCATCGTCCCATGATGAACTTATCATTTACAAACTCGATTACTTTTAAGGATAAGATCATCGTATCGCCTGATTTATTTTATATTTCGGGTTTGTACGGGCTTCAAAGTTCTACTGGAAAAAGTATTCAAATGGATGATATCATCGATTTAAACTTGAAAGTCAATTACTTGATTACCAAGAAATTTAATATTTCAGTGAGTGCCAATAACCTTTTAGGCAAGAATTTTCAACGCTATTTGAATTATCGAAGCCAAGGACTTAATTATACAGTAGGCGTTGCTTATTCGTTTTAATACAGAAATAAATGAATCCGATTATCGCATTTATTGAGACTTTACTTTACACACATGATTGTGTTATCATTCCTCATTTTGGAGGTTTTGTGTTAAATACACAGGATTTCCAATTGGATGAAGCACAGGTAATACACCCTAAATCAAAATGGGTCGCTTTTAATGAACGTCTTCAATCAGATGATGGATTATTGGCTACCCTTTGGGCAAAAGAACAGGGCTTAAGCCAAAAACAATCCTTTGCCGCTGTTCATCGATTTGGTCAGGAATTATCCGCACAAATAAAAGCCGATAAACATTTTCAATTTGGGAATATCGGTGTTTTTCAAGTAAGCAAATCCGGTAGATTGCAATTTGAGCCCAATCAATCAATCAATTTTGATTTGAATCAATATGGGTTGATGCCCGTATCATTGGGTCAGCCGAAAAAGAAACCTGTCTTGCAGGAGAACCCTGTGGAGAAATCTGTTGTTGATCAACCTAGCATTAAGCCTGTAGAAAAGCGGACAGGTAAACATCAATTTTACACCTATGTATTAATAGCCTTTTTCTTTGGTGGGATTGCTGCATATTATTTAACAGAGCCGAATTCGCGTTATGTCAATAGCTCATTTAGTCCATTGACGATTCGAATTAAGAAGACTAAGCTACCTGTCGTTAAGCCAGCACCTGTCATGGATTTGGCTAAGGCGGAAACTAAACCAACATCCATTTCAATATCGGAGGAAGATGCACAGCCACTTTCAGGAGGGATATTTTTAGTTGCAGGAAGTTTTAAAACAAAAGCTAAAGCTGCCAGTTGTCAAGCTGAACTGATTGCCAAAGGCTTTGATCAGGCACAAATCATAGAAAAGAAAGCAGGCGAGGGGCATTACCGAGTTAGTGTAGGAGAAGTTGCAGATTTTGATGCAGGTTATGCAGCTGCGGCGAGATTAAAGACTGAGAAGAAATTAGATATTTGGGTTTACAAAAGATAAGATATGAACATCAGCTATTCACAAAAAGACTTTGAAAAAAAGAATCAACGCAAAGCATTGGTCATCACGTTGCTGATTAATACTGTGTTGTTTTTATTGATTTGGCAGGTTCAAATTTGGAATGAATCCCCCACACCAAAAATTCCAAGCATGGAAGATGGTTCGGCGGGTGAAATTTCGTTCGAACAGGAGCCACCTGCACCAGAACCTCAAGCTCAAAAAGAAATTACTCAGACGACGGAGGCTGAACAAGCCAATACGGTTCCTCCACTTACGAGTACTGTTGAAAGTCCTGTAACCGTTAAGCAAACTCCACCCGTTGTCGCAAAAGAAGAAAAAGAAGTTGAACCAGTTGTTGACTTGAATTTAACGATGGGAAAACGCTCACCACGGGCAACCACTGGAGGAAGCGGAACAGGTACTGGTATGGGAACTGGCACAGGAAAAGGAACCGGAACAGGAATTGGAGGAGGAGGAAAAGGCAATGGTTCTGGATCAGGAAATGGAGAAGGAAAAATCGCACAAGATTGGACATTTGATACCAAATCATTAAATGGAATTGATAATGGTTCTGAAACGGGTGAAATCACCTTTTTTATCCGCATTAACGAGAAAGGGAATGTAACCGAAATTCGAATCGATCGTACGAACGTGAAATTATCACTCGCAGAACGTTACAAAAAATTGATCAAAAACGCACGTTTCTATCCAAAAAGCGAAGGTATCAGTCGGGGAGCTAGTGGATTTAAAACAATTAAAATTGTGCCGACCAACTAATTATGACGCGTTTCGAAGAAGTCATCAACTTCTTGTATGCCCAGTTACCCGTGTTTCATCGGGAAGGTAAAAAGGCTTATAAACCCGGTTTAGGCAATATTGAGAACCTTGCGTCTCAATTAGGAAATCCCCAAGAAGCATTTAAAAGCCTGCACATCGCGGGTACGAATGGCAAGGGGAGTAGTTCACATTTTATGGCATCCATTTTACAGGAACACGGCTATAAAGTGGGACTATACACCTCTCCGCATCTAAAATCCTTTACAGAAAGAATCAAAGTCAATGGCCAAGAAGTTGGCAAACAATGGATTGTTGACTTTTTTGATCAATATCAACCCTTATTAGCATCTGTAAGACCCAGTTTTTTTGAATGGACGGTCATTATGGCCTTCCAATATTTCAAGGAACAAAAAGTTGATTTTGCGATTATTGAGACCGGACTAGGCGGTCGGCTGGACTCAACGAATATCATCAAACCAATGGGATGCTTAATAACCAACATTGGATTTGATCATCAAGACATTTTAGGTGATAGTCTTGAATTGATTGCTGCTGAAAAAGCAGGCATCATTAAATTTCAAACGCCCGTTTGCATCAGTGAAAAGCAAAAAGAAACAACGGCGATTTTTCAGGATAAGGCACAACAAGAAATGGCACCCATTCGATTTGCTGAGGACTTCGTTCAGGTGTTAAAACCTGAAAATAAGATAGGAGGCATGCAAATAGATGTCGAAACAAGTACGTGGGAAAAATTCCAAATCCAAAGTCCGTACGCGGGAAATTATCAACTAAATAATTTAAGAGGTGTGATTGCCTGGTGTGAGCAATTACATGAACTAGGTAAAATTCGTTTTGAATTACCTAAGATTCAGGCTGGAATAGCAGAAAGTCGGAAAAATACCCAATTAAAAGGTCGCTGGGAGGTATATCAAGAAAAACCATGGATTGTGGCAGATACTGGACATAACGAATCAGGGATTCGCTCACTTTTAGCTCAAGTAAAACAATACCAAACGGATAAAATATTCATTATTTTAGGCATGGTGGCCGACAAAGATATTGAGCGCGTATTGGCCTTATTTCCCAAAGATGCTCATTACTTTTTTACGGCAGCGAACAATCCCCGTGCATTAGCAGCAGAAAAATTGAAGGAAATGGCTAGTCGGCATGGTTTAACTGGCAGCGTCTCTTCTCATGTGAATGATGCCATTCAATTAGCTCGCAAATCCGCTTCAGAAAAAGATTTCATTTTAATAACAGGCAGCACATATTTAGTTGCTGAAATAGTAGAACCATTTTGAGTAGACAAAAAACATATAAATATGAATGGGCTGAGCGCTTAGCGAATGTCATTCAATCACCCAAGCCATTTTTTTCGATTTGTCAAGGGAACTGGAATCATAGCTATTTTAAGAATTCAAACAAGCTCGTCGTCGAATTAGGATGCGGTCGGGGTGAATATACGAATGGACTTGGTCAATTATTTCCCGATATGAATTTTATTGGGGTAGATGTAAAAGGAGATCGCTTGGCAGCGGGAGGAAGGGAAGCAGAAAGCATGGGGCTCAGTAATGTAGGGTATTTGCGCATTCAAATTCAATTCATCGAAGATTTTTTTAAACCGAATGAAATTGATGAGATTTGGATTACATTTCCGGATCCGCGTATGAAGGATCGGGATGAGAAGAAGCGATTGACCTTCCCATTTTACTTAGAAAAATACCTACGGCTATTAAAGCCAGATGGGATTATCCATTTGAAAACAGATTCTGAACCCTTTTTCGACTATTCTTTGGAACAGTTTCATTCGTATGGATTATCCATTTTGGCTGAAACTAAAAACCTGTATGAATCGGAGTGGAATGAGGATCATTTTGGTATCAAGACCCGCTTTGAGAAAATTTGGTATGATAAAGGGTATTCCATTAACTATGTACGGGTACAAAACAGAAAAGAGGCCTAAGCCTCTTTTCTGAAAATACAATATTCAGGTTGATTAACCTACGCGAGCGATCAAATCAGCAGCACGAGAAGAATAACCGAATTCGTTGTCATACCAACCAACAACTTTCACTAGGTTACCCATAGCCGTTGTTAATTTAGAATCCAAGATACAAGAGTGTTGGTTTCCGATGATATCGATAGAAACGATTTCGTCAGTTGTGAACTCCAAGATACCCTTCATTGGACCATCAGCAGCAGCTTTCAAAGCAGCATTGATTTCAGCAACAGTAGCGTCTTTCTTCAATACAGCAGTAAAGTCAGTTACAGATCCGTCTGGAGTAGGAACACGCATTGCGTTACCGTCCAATTTACCTTTCAAATGTGGTAATACTAAACCAACCGCCTTAGCAGCACCTGTAGAAGTAGGAATGATTGAATAAGCAGCAGCACGAGAACGACGTAAATCGGAGTGAGGCGCATCTTGTAAATTCTGATCAGCTGTG
>JACCEA010304428.1_pt1 | contig 14855 bp, 12 predicted proteins | sample 7449851 | NCBI WGS metagenome assembly JACCEA01 (sample SAMN15323453, study PRJNA562643) | freshwater metagenome | isolation source: river surface water | place: USA:Blue River Watershed | collected 2017-08-18 | reverse complement strand
TTAACAGTTCAACTGATAACTTCGAAAAGAAGTAATAAATTTAAAATAAGTTAAATTAAAGATTGAGAACTGAGAATATTGATTAGAACAAATATATCACGGAATAATTTGGAAGTCATACTTATGCTTCACATTAATAAGGTTATAAATTGATTGATGTAGATATTCACGTAATGGGTGCCAGTGCCAGTGTTTCAAGCGACTCTTCCCCTCCGCAAATTGTAGTGTTAAAGAAACTACCGGATGCAGTCGAAGAGGCAGTGTTTATTAATGAAAAGTTTCCCCTTGTTATTGATCCTACCGGTCAGGCCGGCAGATTTTTCAAATATCAAACAGGAGCATTTTTGGATTTTAACGATCCTACTCAATCAACTAAATCTTCTTTGAATCGTGCATTAGTCTCTTCTTTCTTGAACGGACGAACGATGACAATCAAAGTAAATACGCTGAAGGATATTCATGAGACTGTTTTTCAAGATGGAATGTTTCCAAAAGAGGTAATTGATAGAATGGCTTTTTTTCAAGAGTCGATTTGGAAACCTTGTTTGAAGCCCAATCTGGGCGACCCTAGCCAGGAAGATGCAACTATCACTTCTGAATTCGCTTTTATCATTGTGACTGCAACAGAGGAGGACATTCCAGCTTTGGTCACAACTAAGATGCATGTTATTAAAGTGGTCGAAAAACCTGATGAAATCGGAAATGCTTCTGTAGAAATAGCTTCTTCTGGTGATTCTGGAATGGATCAAATTGCTTCAATCTTTGGAGCAAGCGAAATAATACGGTAATGAATATCAAGATTTTCTTAAGATTTAGTTATCTCAATTGCACATTGCAGAAATAGTCCTGAATTAGTTGAGGCTGCATTTGATGGAGACTTGGAGGAACTAAGGACCTTCATACAGAAAGGTTTTCACCTTGAGTCACATGATGGTAGAAAACATACCGCTCTGTCAGAGGCATCATGTCAGGGCCACCTTCATGTTGTCCAGTTCTTGCTAGAAAATGGAGCCGACCCTAATTCGCTAAATGACACTGGCAGAAGTCCATTGTGGAGAGCAGCTTTCAACGGACATGTGGAGGTGGTGAAAGCATTGTTAGATGCCGGAGCTGATCCGCAGTTTCGAGATAAAATGTCTATGGAATCTGCTTATGACATAGCAAGCAATGAGCAAGTTCAATCTATATTGGTGCGAATAATTTCTGTTTCTTCCGTATCGACGTCTCATTCTCATCCTTCAAAATTCTAACTTAGACTGAATGGGATACATCCAGAACCGTCAAGCTTATCGAAGAACGAAAGAAAGTAATTTTGGCAAATCTAGAAGCTAGAATAAAGACTTCTGCAGAAAGAGAAGCATTTGCTCGAAATATGATTCGTAAAGAGCTTGTGGAGATGGCGGACAAAGCAGATATTATTGGTATCAAAGACACCCTTACGTCTATTGCCGAAGAATCAGCTAAAATGAACACTAAGCCAAGAGCAACTGTTGAAGTTCGTAATGATTTAGGTCAATCCTTACTTTCAATCGCTGCCCAGCATGATCATGAAACTTTAGCTGAATTCTTGCTTACTTATTGGAAGAAGCTTGATGAGGACAGATGGGATTTGATGGAAGGAGAAATAAGTAAAGAAGCAAAGATATTCAAGGCAAATCCTAATTCGCGGGATTTGAAAGGATGGACTTGTGTGTGCATTGCAGTATTCCACAATTCACGAAAGGTACTAAAGCTCCTTTTAGAGCATGGTGGAGATCCCAATATTCGATCTTCATACAATCGCAATGCTTGGGACTTAGCAAAGGTAAATTTTGAATCTTAAGTTTAAATGATATATCTCATCAGCATAATCTTGTCTGTGGTATCCAGGATGAGTTAGATGCAGCGGAGAAAGTGGTGAAGTCGAATGCTGACATCCGCCAGGTGCTAATTGATTTCGACAAAACTGGCTCCAACCTCCCTGTCATGTTCACCAGAGGAGATGTTGTAAAAACCGGTGAAGATCAATTGTACAACGGGTTAGATAAAGATGGTACAGCAGTAGTTATGAATATTGAAATGAACAAAGCCTTAAAAGAGGACGCAAAATGTGGGAAAAAATGTGATACAAAAGGAAAAGGAGGTGGTAAAAAAAGTAATAATAACAGTAGGGCGATAGGAGCAAAGAAGAAATAAGTAATCGTCATGGCACTAGTTTTCATGATAATTCAGCGTTGACGGTGTGCTGATTAGAGCCGAAAGATTTTAACCACTGCAAACAAACTTCATCTGACCACGCTCTTGTCCAATGCAAGCCTTCTGGATAAGCCAAATGGCCTCCGAATGGGACCTTCACCTGCAAGGATGGGAAGATTAGTCCTTTGATGCATTTCGATTACAATTATAATATTTCTTACAGTTACGACCGAATCACCAACTTCAACATCATTTAACTCCCCAGGGCTATCGGAAATAGGACATATTGGATCATCCGTTGATGACAGTACTAATGTAGGTACCGTTATGCGATGTATGTAGTGAATAGAGCTAATGTCGCGATAATATTCTTCAAGATCATCAAATTTTGTTGTTGTCGCTGTCACTTTATGTCCGTTATGTGAGATTTTTACACGCTGAAATGTCTTGTAGCATACTGCATCTATCTCATGAATTGTCTTGCTTACAATTAGCTTCCAAAGATCAATGCCACTGAATATTTGCGGCGCCAATCTTGTCAAAGTAATGTGATGGGAGAGCATGTATACTTTTAGAGGAATTGCGAGCAAAAAAAGCCAAAGCTTTGACAACAAGGAAGAATTAAATGAAGTATTAACTACATCCCATGGAGGGCAAACTGCAACTGCTCCCGCTAGTCCGGAAAACTCGCCTGTATGAGCCATGAAATGTAAAATCGCTGCGGCACCAAGGGAATACCCTATGCCATATATTTGACAAGGATCATTGTTGTGATGCAAATGTCGGATTGCTTCATACAGATCCCACGAAATTCGTCCTGCAAATGTGCTGGGAGATGTAAGTGCAAGCCCACCACAGCCTCTTGCTACCATCACCACTGGGCGATAGCCCGCATTTAATAATCTAGGAATAAAGTGGTAAATATATTCTGATTGGGAGTCTCCGAGCAGTCCATGAAGCAAAACAACAATGGGTCGATTCTTGTCTAAGTATGTTGTTTGATGACTCATTGTATATCCCCAATCTAACGCTATTGTACCTCCGTCATCCATCACAAGCAATTCTCGTTGAAAGTAACTTGCATATCTTTTTGCAAATGTGTTGTACAACCCTCGGACGCAATTACGAATTATGAATTGACCACCGGTTTGCAGTTGACCATGATAATCTAGCACTTCCAAGATTGTTGGCCGATGAATGCATGATTTCAAAACTTTAACCGCCCTACTCTCAAGAGATTCCCTCCTGCTTTCTTCGTCAAGCTTGGTGACTACATCGTATCCAACTAGCTTCTCGTGACAATGACACATATGAGAATATCGTTGCAACAATATCTGAGATACCAAACTTGTTAAGAAAAGTTCCATCTTTTGTATGGGAAAAAAGGATGCAAGGCCTCAAGTATCAAACCAAATTCTTATTTTATGCAACAACGTATCGAAATTTGACTATGAGAACCACGCCGAACAAATGGGTGCAAGTCAAATTCGATATTGTATTGTACCTTTTAGCCAGCTGCTGCTGTGCTGCTGCTGCGCTGGCGCCTCTGCGCTGGCTATAGGGTAGCCTAATAAGGCTATTTATTGCTTGAGTGGGCTGTCCACGCACGTAACGGTCCACGGTCTACTTAAATCAAAAAATCTACAATCAGAACTAACTTGACCAAAAGAGTGATCGATATACTGTATGTCGTTTCGACAAGCATAGTCGATAGAGATGGACCGTCATACTAGAAGCATGGCACAAAAGCGTGCCCGTCATTACAATGAGACAAAGACTCTTGTTGCTACTGCCTTGGTATTATTCGGATTTTGTTCTGCATTTGTGTTGATTGTTATTTGGCCACAACGCTTTCTTGTGGAAGTTTTTAACAGTCGTTTGACCAAGCGTTTGGTTATCGACGACGAAGACTTTTTCACTTGCTCGAAAGATTTCCGAAACTTTGTAATTGACGAACCGGATGATGAATATTCGATGATCACATTTTATGTGTTCTCTGTAACCAATGCTCAAGAAGTACTTCAACGAGGCTACAAGCCCAGTGTGCACGAGACCGGACCATATGGCTTTGTGAAAAAGACATACAAGTACGATATCTATTTCGATCCTCTAGATTCAACAGAGGTTACATTTAAGGAATATTCATATTTGAAAGAAGCGCAAGACCCAGATAGCTGTGAAAAAATGTTTTATCGCATGGAAAGAGACTACCTTGAAGATAGTCCTTGCGCAAACGATGCATGCAAATGTAGGAACACTTCGGACAATTTGGTGATTGTTAATCCTCTGTTTTTGAAAGTATTGTGGGAAGACTCTCCATTTGAGATGCTTGGGCATTATTCGGTTGATGTGTTTGAGCAGGTTAAACTTTTGATGAACGAGCCGTTTACTGAAGCGGTGAAAGCTCATATTGTTGCTTACGCATTGAAGGAAGTATTTCAATTCCGCACGCAAATGCAAGCAGGAAAAGCTATGAAAACTGCATTCGATTATCTCGTCACAAAATATTCTTTCAGCTACTTAATGTCGCATTCAATCTCCGATACGTTGTGCAATGTGTCGCAATATTCTATATCAGGATGCCCTTTCAATCCATACTCCTATCATCCAGAAATTAAGCAATCAAATTTTTCCGGTGTCATATATCCTTCCATCAGCCCGCTGTTCAACGTGAGTAACGAAATATCATTTTTTGATTTCGAAACAGGCCTTCCTGGATGGCTGGGCATTGTTTGGTATTTGGATTACATAGACTTCAATTCTAATATAGGGTATGCTATGGTCACAAGATCTCAAATGAAAGATTTATATGAATACTATGTTACCCGACTTGGCCAGCTAGCTTTCAAAGTGAATGTGTTAAATGCAAAACAGCGTCGAGGTTGTGAAGAGGTAATTCGTGCTATGGGTGACTATCTTGTTGATCTTTGGCTATATCCATTCTCCGTGCTCAAGCAAACTCTTCAAAAAATGGCATATAGAGAGTATCAGAACACTTATTCACCAGTTGCTTGTGAACCGTTGGGGCGCAAGTGTGTATGGCAGTTCGGATATATGGTAAAGTACGAAGGATCTACGTACAATTTGAATGATCTGCTTACTTATGCCTTAATTGATCTAAGTTCTGAAGTCAGTACTAATCCCAATAACTTGTACAAGGATGTTCATGCTCCAGGCTGGTACAATGTATATCTCTACCGTCAAAATGTTTTCTATGCTGAGGAAAATTTTGACATAACGTGCACTAATTATGGCTACACAATCAAAGATGCGACCTTGTACAAACCAGCTGCATTATGGGCTGCTTACCGTGATATTAGCACTGTAAATACAACTGCACTGTATCTATTGTATAACAAAATTAGCGATGCTGATAAGCAAGTTTACTTTTATTTGGCTATGAACATATCATATCTGATTGAAGTCGTATATCGTACCCAAACAGATTTCCATGACCACTATGTTGTGAATTACATTAATAAGAACAAGGACTCTGCATTCACGCATCAATTCACAGTTGGTAATTGGACAGAGTTAGGACTAGCACAGTGGGGAAGTGGTGTAATAACAGAGGCTATTGCCAAAGTTAGAACCACCAAACAAATCGTCCGTGATGGAATGTGGAGATTTGGTGAAGATAAATATTACAATTATTATTTGGAGTACTCTAGTTGGTGTGTGCTTCAAGGGTATCCATATGCGTGGATCTATTCTATTGAAGACGCGAGAATATTGATAGATGCTTTGGCAAGAAGAGACTCGGTAGGTGTTATTTTTCGAGAACACATTATGTACGTCGGATCTACTCTAATTGGGGACGGAATAAATAAAGATAATGACGTTGGGGATCTGGGAGATGTCACATTCACTAGAGAAGCAAATCGTGGGAATTTCTCATGTATTGGACCATCAAGCCCAGCATGCGCCATCTTAAGCCGCTTCATCAACAGTTCGAAGGAACAATGCCAAGCAGTTGGTGATCTCTATACCACTTGCTTCAACCAATATACTTACTCCAACAACAAATGTAAGTTTTTTATACACTTGAACTTGGTGGTTTTAATTGTATTTTAACCAGGGATTGACCAAAGTAAATGTGGGGAATTTGAGACTTCTATTACTAGTCCATCCTTAGGAATTCAGTGCGGTCTGACTTCCGTTTATGGACACAATCATCCATATAAAAAAAGTATTGGGAATATTGTCTATCAAATGCTGTATTCGCTAACGTTAGTTACTGCTTTACAAGAAGGGCTTTGGTGTGAGAGTGCATCCAATTGTGACTTTACTTGGGGTGGAATGTTTACCAGGACTACTGTCGACCAACTTTTGTTTTCAGGCTATACTGAACCGTCGTTGCTGAAGTATATGGACCTAAAGTATGCTGGATACAATATTTCGTTCGAATGTGTTCATGCCGCTTATGATAAGTGTGGAATCAAGAATTATCGATGTGATAATGACTATGGCGTAATAATGAATTTACCGAACAACAAGTCGTTCCTTTTCCATTACAATGAGACCCAGAAGGACTCGTATTTCTCGCCATCTTTCTATGTTTCTCAGTTAGGGGAGCTCTTTTTCCCATACGCTCAAGATGCGGAAGTGGCTCATTATTCTCAAAACCAATTAATAGATGCAGGAGACAATTTAATCAAGGTCGCGAAAATTGAAGAAGCGCTAGCAACAAGTTCAGTCGATGAAATTGCCAAACATATTGTGGAAGTTCGAAATCCTTATTGGACACTTTTCCCAGCCTGGACGTACAACGATACCAACTTTATGAGATATTTACAATGTCAAAAACGCACTATGAGTGGATTACCATTTTATTTCAATTCATGCAATCAAACATTGTTCACAGGCCGTGATGCAATAAATAACACATTGGATTTGGAATATTACTTTGGAAATGACTCTATCTATTCATTGATAAATAGCACGAGATCATATGAAGTCAACGGGTCGACCTTCAATAACCAGTATCCAATGTACCTGTGGTCGGGTTTTGCCTCCTATCCATACACTTATAACGGTCGAAGTGTCGGTGCGAACTATTCTGTTCATAAATATCCTTCAATTTTCAACAAAATTCTGAACATGCAGTATACTCTCTCCCAAGATTCTCTCCTTTACACATTTCAACGTGAGATATCGGTGACGATGCCTCTTCCCACCACACCAACTTTCTCCAGCACCACTGCTGATAAGACGGATGATGGAAATAGTGGATCCGTGGGAACTGGTTCAGCAAGTGACGTGGTATACTCTGGTTTAGGCGATTCGGCGAAAATGGAGGTATCTTTTCCAACAAGACGGTTTGTCGAAGATTTGAACAGTTGGAATCAGTATCGCTACTTAGGTGTACCAAAAGATTCATATGGAATGCCCTATAAGATACCGAAGGGATTTGCAAGCTTGGAAAGATTTGCCAGCTTTCCCTTGTTTGTTGAAACGCCTCACTCCTATGGAAATAAAAAATGGGGTGGAGAGGAGTACACTTTTGTTTCAGGGACTGAAGCTAATGAAAATACCCAAAGGACTTTTGTTGATTATGATCCCGTCACTGGTAGAGCTCTTAGAAGTGCCATACGCCAACAGGTGAATTTATCATAACTTTTCAAATTCATGCGGGGTGACAGAATATTCTTATAGCTAAGTGCTCGCATTGAAGCAAGTGCAATTTTCCCAAATGCGTTCTCCAGTCAGCAACGCTGTATTGTACCTACCAAATCATATGCTCTCGGCACTGGTTTCGGATGTTTTGCCTATGCTCCAATTATTTGGTATGAAGAAGCACGAATAATCGACAAGAAAACGTTCTTTCAATATTACGATCACTTCTATACTCGACCAGGTGAGGAACGCTTCCCAGTGGATATAGAGGAATATTCTTACCTTTCTTAATAGAACGAGGGAATGTACTAACAATTACAGGGTTGGTGTTGGGTAGCTTGTTCTTAATATTGGGTACATGCATGTGTGTCAGTGAAGAGTATCATCGGCGCCGATTCAAAGCCAGAGTGTATGTTGATTAAAAACGATTTTAAGAATTTTTCGAAGAAAGCAACAATCTCTTCCTTTCTTCCCTATATTTTGCAGCTAATGAAATAAACTCAGCACCAAGAATCTCAGCTTCCTCTCTGAGGAGAGAAATTCTGTTAACAAGTTCCCTGCTACTGACTTCACCTTGGGACTCCGCCAGAAATGGCCATTTTTCATGTTGCACTAAGTTCGGGAGAAGAGGGGACGGTAATGTGACATGGTGGTGTTGTGAAGAATGTCGAAAGCGACCGTAAGTCAAAGTATCTATTTCACCAGGGTTTGTGGCGGTAGCAAGGGTCACACTATCCACTCCTTCATCATTGTTAAGACCTTGACTTTGTTTGGAACTAACTCCCATGTCATCATTTCCTTCATTGAGGTTGCGTAAAATGGTCCCAACTCCATTCGAAGCATCGGCTCTTATAAGATCTTCGTGGAACTTAATCACGGTTAGCTCAACATCATCTGTTGTACTAGCCTCAACCCAGATCCGATGATCCATTGTATCTGCTGTTTCTCCATCTTGACGTTGTTTCATTTTTGTTAAGCTCTCAACACTCTCATTATCCTTAATTTGTTTATAGTTTTCAGGAAAAAGTTTTTTTTCTAACTTTTGAACTGAAGTCTCTGTGTAGATCGAGGCACTATCTTCTTGCGAAGGAGGTCGAAATGGTTTTTCGGTACTCTGATGACCTCTTTCTTCCATTATTAAACGCACAAGTTTTGATTCAATCCAAGGAGCATCAGAAATATCTCTGGGAATGCAACGCTTTCGAGCCTCCAGATAGGGTACTTCATAATCTATATCAGCAATGACGTAATAATCCCCGGGTAGTAATTGCATGCATTGTGAACACCAATTCCTTTCCGCAGTAAATATAATATCCAAAAATCGTGTATAATCCCGGTCGGCTTTGTTTGCACTGCAATATTCGCCAGTGTTATTTTCCATCACTTTAAATTTGTTGTCAACCATTGCCGATGTGGCACCGATAATCAATTTATGAGTTGTTTCAGTTGATAGTGGAGGAGGTGGAGTATCGTTGGTAGGCAGAGGCTGTTGATCGTCTTGAATTTGCAGTAAACGATCTTGAGCCAACTTCCGGGCATCAGATAGCTCTTTATCTCTCGCTTCCATCGCAGTAAGATATTCTTCGCGAGCTTTAATTAAACTTACAGTTTCATCGGTTGGAATCAATCTTAATCTCAACTTTGGATGTGCTTCTTGCGAACCCCCAAAACTCCAGTCACAAGAGCTAAAATAATTGGATTAATTGTTATAGTAATAGAGTAGAAGAGCATGATTGTACCTGCTAATGGTGAGACAAAAATCTATTAAGTCTTCAGATTTTCTATTCTTCCCAGATACTGCTATTACTTTACTTGAATCCTTAAGAATATTTTGCGGGTTATTTTTCTTTTCTGATGACAGCTTATTACCGTTAAGTGGTCTACGTGTCGCATCGCGCGAAAAGTCGGCGCGATCCTTCAATCGATAATTTGAATTTTCACTGCCTTCAATAGATTTTTGCCGATCTGGATCTTCTTTCCGTACTGGTTTCGTCAATTTTAGAAGAAATACAGCGGGGTTGCTTCTACCCTTTGATACTGCACTGAGAACTTCCGTTTTCCATGGGACAGGACCAATTTTCGCACTATTATTTACAATCTTGGCCAACAAACTCACCTCCTTATTGGCAACAGCTGCACGCAAGGAATCTGGAAATCTCGAAATCATAATGGTATCATAATACATTGGAATATCTTCAACTTTGATTTTGAACGTGTTCGAATGACCACTTTCAAAATTAACATCTTGATCACAGTCTGCAATAAGTCCCCAAGGATCCTTTAGAACAAGATAGTTATATCCCTTAACGCTTGCAGAAGCCGCGACAGGGAAAAGTCTACCCAAAGGGGGCATGGCATACGATACTGGATGCACCTTCGACATCGAATTTGTGTTCATCATTGCAGTGGCACTCGAGCGCCCCAGTGCCACGATTGAGCCTTCTTTGAGACATTCCATTATTAATTGATATCCATTTTCTCCACGAATATCGTCACCATAACTTTTCCAATCAAAATCCTTGACATAGTATCGAAGTATATGACCTCCAGTTAAAAGACGCAACGCTGCCATGGTGGAATCAGCCCTTGAGCTACATAAACCAATGTGGCCATACGAGCCGTAGTACTTTGCTAAAGCTTTTTCGATGATGAGAGGCCACGCTTCAAAACTGCAACTGGAACTGGCGAAAAGAGGACTGAAATTAGGGCCACATGGAATACGATCGTCAACATACACTGTACGCCATCTCCCACCTTCATAAAATCTTACACAGAATCGCCCTCGATCTTCTTGCCCGGTTGTTACAAAGTTATAGAATAAAGTGTCTGGGTTGGTAGTCATTGCTGCTAGACCGGAGAGAAACCATCTATCAGCCAAGAAACCTTGCTTTAAATGTCCTGTACCCAATATTCCGATGCCTTTGTATACTTTCCTCCTGTCAATAGTCTTTAAAAAAGAAACGGAATGTGCAAACAGCTGATCGCATCCAAGCTCCGTGCCCACTTTGTCGCGTCTACGCCAATGGATGAACGAATCCGGGGGTAAGCCGTAAGACATCCACTTAGGACTTGGACAAACTGCTTCATCATTGCAAGGGAATCCCATATCCCTCCAACGAGACTCTTCAGCAACTAGAACCTGAGATGCATGGCCGCGCCAACATTCCAAGTAGGCAGTGACGGATGGATTATTCACAACAAATTGCACAAGTTCCGGCTTACGAATTCCGTGAGCTTCCGTCTTCGCATAAATCAGAGCCTCATCAACCAGTCCTTTTATCAACTTTGGTGAGGGAGGGTGAAATTTTTTGTCAATCTTGAAAGCTCCCCGTGTAACTGCCATAAATAACAGAGTCAATTCACTTTCATTCAAATAACCCTTGTCGTTAAAATTGAATAGATCAAAAAAGTAGTGAACTTTTTCTAAACTTGATATTTTGGACGTCATACCAATCACACACATAACTTCAAATTTGTCGACCAAACCATTTCTATCCGCATCAAAGATATCCGTAAATAATGATCTGGCCACATGAATCTCAATCTGATCGCCAACCAAGTATTCAAACTCAAACCTCCTTATCCCAAAGGTTTCTGGCAGCTCCTTCATTCCACGAATTAAAAATCGTCTAATTTCAGCAGAATTCCATTTTGTAAATGGATACAGCAAAGGAATGATGTGCACCTTAGCAGTGTAGGAACCACTACTGTTCCCCATTTGAAAGCTACTTTGAGTTGAATTTGCAGAAACTATTGTTTACACTAATAATACATGGGGCTCCCCTACTTAATTTGAAAATTAGATTTCTTTTAAAAAAATTCTTGACATGCTTGAGTACAATAAAAATACTTTTACGAAGTATACAAACAGTATTTGCACTTTCATATTTCTATGGAGTTGTGTAACGGAAGGATCCTAATTTGGATCCAATTCTGGTCTGAATGAAGGGGGGAGCAAGCATCTCATACCAATACAGTCGACTGTATACCATATACTGTATATCTAATAATGGACATTCCACGCACATGTTTTATTGTATGAAATATGAAATATGATAAGCAAAAATAACATTCAAGTTTTAAGTATTCAAGTAGCGACAGAAATCGTTGAGGCAACGATCGAAAGAGAAAACACCAAGTGAATTCTTCAGCGCACTGTCTTGAAAGATCACTCAACAGTCCAAGTTGCCACAGAGAATTCCAAACCTACTGTTTACAAAACAAAATAGATACAATTTCTGAAACACTGACGATGGATCAAAGATGAAGATACTTCCAAATGATTATTGAGTAATTCCTTTCATTTCTTTTTCAGTTGACAAGGCAACATCGATATGAAAGTTCTCAATAACCGTAATTAATGAAAGACGATATAAAAAAATGTTCTGAAAAGTCCGGAAATGCATTGTAGGAAATAGCAGGAAATATGGAATACAGTAGTCAAGATGGGATGATGGTGATAGGGTTAGGTGATAAGATTATTATTATCCATGCGAGAAAAAGTACATCTCTTTTGCAGTGACTTCGTGATTGAGCATACGGGTACCAAAAGTTATTTTCTGCATTCTGCGTCATTTTGTTCAAGCATTATGTATCTACTTTCCATTCTTCATGTGGGGGAATATCATTCTAAGGCAACGTTTCCTTGGTGAATGGGTGATTTATTCCATTGGGATGGCTCGTATCAACTCCTCCACTCAGGAACCCATCCATTTGATCATGATCACAATCAATTCTAGTATATAAGTGTTTCCATTCATTGATGTTGCATGTCGTTATGCCCATGTCTATAGTTACTTGATGTGTCGGTGGGAGTACCAAACTTGATTGTGTTCTCATCAATACTTGCATCTCATGTAGTCATAAATTTGAAGATTAGTCATAGAGGGTCATTCATCCTAGGAGGAATCCAATTTCCAATTTGCAAAGTATGACGATCGCGTACTACTGATAAAATAATAGAACACAACTACACCACTAAAAGAGTGTATAATTATTCCAATAGATGCTGCATGCAATGCATCCCACATCGAGGAAGAGGCAGGCCTTCCATTAATAATTACTTACATGCTTTGTTATAAGTACAGGAGATATTCCCAATCTGGTGCATTCTTCAACATCTTCTCCAATAATCATGAATACTGCCTAAAAGATAAATACCAAACTTTCAAACATACACCAAACAAGAAAACGAAAAGTCTACTTATTATTATACTATTGTATAAAGAAATCGGATAGGTATTCTATAATATTTGCAAAAGCATGCTTCAGTAGTAGGAACTGTGATTTTCGATCATGGCGACAATAGCATCGCGGTTCGCCTTTATCCACTGGATGCGCAAAATATACGTAGCACACTTATTTGCAATTGTTGAAATCGTATCTTCCCTGGCAATGAATCTGCCAACAAAATACACTGCGTTTGATAGAATTCGCAAAATAATCAAGTCAGGAACCACCTTCATCTCAGAAGGGTTAAGCACACCATATTCGAAGTATCCTCCGATGAAGTCATAAAAGTACTGAAGGGCTTCTTTTTCACCGGCATATTTTGATAAACAAATCGCAAGTTCCATAGCTCTCCAATCCATTGCGCAGAATTCGAAATCCAGAACTCCAGAAATACTACCATCAAGAATAAGCACATTGTCGTAATGCAAATCTCCATGAATGAGCTGCTGTGGTAAGTTCATTTCCAAAAGTTTCTCCAAAGTCATCTCCATCTCAGCAATTTCTTGCAAAAGCTTATTCGCTTCTTCTCTAACGCTATCAAATTCACTGGATCGCATTGTTACCAGGAATAAATCCCTAGTTATCGCATGATGAACGCTGTATAGGTCGTAGTATGGGGGATTTGGTGATGGAGAGGAAGGTAAAATGTTGGATAACGCAGTATTTAGTTCGCCTGCGGCCTTTCCTATTTGACGAAAATGTGTAAGTTTGGGCAAATATCCAGGAATCAGCTCAAAGATTGATGCTTCAGCGCCATTGGAAAGCAAAACATGCGGCGAATGGTTCAACGCTAAAACTGGGGTGGGTATTCTAAAAGACAACTTAAATCGTCTTAAAAGAGAAAGGATTTCATGTTCATATCTGACACGTTCGGAATCATTTCCATTGTTGTAAATTCGAAGTACATAGGATACTTTGCCGATGGGATCATGAAGATATTGCATAATATTGTTCGCACCACCCAGTGATGGTGAAAAAGAGTAGTTGCAACTTGGAAAAAAATGCAAAATCGCTTCCCTCAACAACGAGGAGCAATCATGATTCATCATGGTTGTTATCAAGTAGTCTGTGGAAGATATGCACTTTCTTAATTTCGCCTTAAAATGCCATGAAAACAGAGAAGGTGGTATCGTGTGTAGATTCCAGATTGTACACTTTTTTACGTACATATGGAAGCAATAAGCAATACGACGTGGAGAATGATTCCAGAGCGATTCCAGATTCCAGCAGATTGAGCGATTGAGCATTCCAGTGCCGGGTGCCGGCGGGTGCCACAGCAGCAGCAGCAGGCCGCCGGCGGTGCCCTCCTGTATTTATTATGTATACGCCCAGGGGCGCTAAAAATGTGACCGCCCGCTAAAAATGTGACCGCGAGCTGCCCGTAGCGAGACTTGCTCATATAAACGGCGGCTGGAAATGAACCAGTCTTTGGGTAAATCTAGGACGACTTTTAGGTGGCTAGGGTGTATCTTTTGACGTAAGATTTAGGTAACTGAGAATCTTCTGGAGGTTTAGATAACTTTTTAGGAGTTTAGGAAGAAAAAACATTCCAATCGGGGCTTTCCCCAAATCCAGGTTCATTTCCGGGCCGCACTATAAGCGGTGAGGCCCGCCGCCGCTCGATACGCGTCAAGCACTTCATTATTTTTTCAAAGTAGCGAATTTTTCACCACCAACACCTCAAAACAAATTCCACCGCTATACTTTTTTTTTCGTTTAGACATGCTTAATGAAGGGGTGGAAGTGGAAGTGGTCAAGTATGTTCCTGTGCAGTTATCTGTTGAGGTCAAACAAGTGGTAGCCGACTTGGTGAACAAGCAAAAGAAGAGCGG
>JACCEA011521136.1_pt1 | contig 14863 bp, 10 predicted proteins | sample 7449851 | NCBI WGS metagenome assembly JACCEA01 (sample SAMN15323453, study PRJNA562643) | freshwater metagenome | isolation source: river surface water | place: USA:Blue River Watershed | collected 2017-08-18 | reverse complement strand
TCGTGGAATTACTGGTCGTCGTCATCCTCGGCGGGGTGAACGTACGGATCGGAATCGCCGGCGTATTCCTTGCCCTCTGCTTCCTTGGCCACCAGCGCGTCACGGATTTTCGCCTGCAACAGCAGGTCCTCCATGTGCGCCGAGGTTTCCGGCAAAGCATCGAGCACGAATTCCAGCGACGGGGTCAGACGCGACGTGATGTTGCGTCCCACCTCGGTGCGCAACATTCCCGTAGCCGCCTTCAACGCCCGCAAGGAATCCTGACGTTCCGCGTCGGAACCATAGACGGTGAAAAAGACTGTGGCGTGCTGCAGGTCACCGGTAACACGCACATCGGTAATCGTCGCAAAACCCATTCGAGGGTCCCGAATGCCTTTTTCAAGGCGTCGGGCGATGATTTCCTTAATGCGCTCCGCGAGCTTGCGCGCGCGATCCGGATTAGCCATTAGGCGCGCACCTTCTCCTTCATCTCGATGGTTTCAATTTCGTCACCAATCTGGATGTCGTTGTACTTGCCCAGACCGATACCACACTCGAAGTCCGTGCGGACCTCGGTGGCGTCGTCCTTGAAGCGGCGCAGCGACTCGATGGCCAGGCCATCGGCAATAACGATGCCGTCGCGGATAACACGAGCCTTTGCGTTGCGGGTAATGGTTCCGCTGCGCACGATACAACCGGCAATGTTTCCGAACTTCGAGGAACGGAAGACCTCGCGAATTTCGGCGACACCGCTTTGGATTTCTTCGTACTCGGGCTTCAGCAGACCCTTCAGCGACTGTTCGATCTCGTCCAGCGCGTTGTAGATGACGCTGTAGAAACGCACGTCGACACCCTCGCGCTGTGCGCGCTCGCGGGCCTTCGTGTCGGGGCGAACGTTGAAGCCCACGATGATCGCGTTGTCGATGGTGGCCAGGTTGATGTCGCTCTCGGTGATCGCACCCACACCGCGGTGGATGATGCGCAGCTGCACGCTGTCGTCCACCTCGATCTTGAGCAACGATTCCTCGAGGGCTTCGACAGCACCCGACACATCACCCTTGAGGATGAGGTTAAGAGTGTCGACCTTGCCGTCTTCGAGGGCCTTGGTGAAGTCCTCCAGCGAGATGCGCTTGCGAGCCTTGGCCAGCTGGGCGTTACGCTCGGCAGCCTCACGCTTTTCGGCGATCTGGCGCGCGGTGCGGTCGTCGTCGGTGACGATGAACGTGTCACCGGCGCGAGGAACGCTGGACAGACCCTGCACGAGGACAGGACGCGAGGGGTACGCCTCTTCGACCTTTTCGCCGTGCTCGTCGGTCATCGCACGAACGCGACCATAGGCGGTACCAGCGACGATAGCATCACCGATGCGCAACGTACCCGACTGGATGAGGACGGTCGCAACCGAACCTCGTCCCTTGTCAAGCTTGGCCTCGATAGCCACACCGCGAGCGGACTTGTTGGGGTTAGCAACCAGGTCAAGGCCAGCGTCTGCGGTGAGCAGAACGGCGTCGAGCAGAGCGGTAACACCGTCGCCCTTCAGAGCCGACACGTCGATGAACTGGGTGTCTCCACCGTATTCTTCGGCAACCAGACCGTACTCGGTCAACTGCTGACGGACCTTGGCGGGGTTAGCGCCTTCCTTGTCGACCTTATTGACGGCGACAACGATGGGCACACCGGCGGCCTGAGCGTGGTTCAACGCCTCGACCGTCTGGGGCATGATTCCGTCATCGGCGGCGACCACGAGGATCGCGATGTCGGTGACCTGTGCACCACGAGCACGCATGGCGGTAAACGCCTCGTGACCGGGGGTATCGATGAACGTGATCGCACGCTCGATGCCCTCGTGCTCGGTCCACACCTGGTATGCACCAATGTGCTGGGTGATTCCACCGGCTTCGCCCGCGGCCACATCGGCGCGACGAATCGCGTCAAGCAGTCGGGTCTTACCGTGGTCAACGTGACCCATGACGGTGACAACGGGCGGACGGATAACGAGGTCGTCCTCGTCATCTTCGCCATCAAGGTCAATGTCGAACGATTCGAGGATTTCCTTGTCCTCTTCCTCGGGCGACACAACTTCGATGCGGTAACCGAGTTCCTCACCGAGGATTTCAAACGTTGCAGCGTCGAGCGATTCCGTAGCGGTCGCCATCTCGCCGAGCTGGAACAGCACGGTGACGAGGTTTCCGGGAGGCACGGGAATGCCGGTGAGCTGTTCGATCTTGTCGGCGAAGTCCGAAATCGATGCACCCTGACGCAAACGCAGGATGGTCGAACCGTTGCCGCGAGGTACCTTTACGCCACCAAGCGACGGTGCCTCGCGCATTTCAAACTCTTGACGCTTCGTCCGCTTCGACTTGCGCGCCTTGCTCTTTCCGCCACCGCGACCGAAAGCACCCGCAGTGTTACCACCGCGACCGCCACCGGGACGACCAGGGCCGCCACCAGGGCGACCGGGGCCACCCGCGCCGGGGCCAGTACCAGGGGCACCGCCACCGGGACGCTGGAAACCAGCACCTGCGGGACGTGCGCCGGGACCGCCGGTACGCGACTGGAACGGAGCGTTGGGACGACCGGGGCCACCGGGGCGACCTGCGCCACCAGCGGGAGCGCCGGGACGAGGAGCCCCCGGACGGGGAGCTCCGGGTCGAGGTGCACCGGGACGGGGCATTCCCTGTGCCGACGAGAACGGGTTGTTGCCGGGGCGGGGTCCGCCGGGACGCGGCATGCCCTGAGCCGACGAGAACGGGTTGTTGCCGGGACGAGGGCCAGCTGCAGCAGCCGGGGCCTCAGGAGCGGCGGGGGCTGCCGGAGCAGCCGGAGCCGCAGCAGCGGGAGCGGCAGGTGCCGCAGGTGCAGCAGGAGCGGCGGCCGCAGGAGCGGCGGAGGCAGCCGGAGCCGCAGGAGCGCCAGGGATTACCGAAGGCACAACCGACTCGGCCGCGGGACGGGCCGCACGCGAACGCGAGGCGCCTCGTGCCGACGCACCGGTGTTAGCCGCGGCGACGGGGGTGATGCCTTCCTTCGCGAGCGCTTCCTTCAGCTTGCGAACGACGGGGGGCTCGACGGTCGACGACGAGCTCTTAACAAATTCACCGAGAGTACCCAACTTCTCGATTACGGTCTTGCTTTCGATGCCGAACTCTGCGGCGATCTCATGCACGCGTGGTTTTCCAGCCACAATTCTCCTGTCTTTGGCGAACCCTCAGACAGGGAACGCCACTATTGCGTAACGGAACTCATTTCGAGCCGCTCATTAGTGGTCCATCAGCCAATCAACCTTTACCGTTGCTATTTACCGATCAGGGCAGTGAGCCCTGTTGTATCAATGTGGCCGCTGCGTCGAAACGACCGAGCAAATCCACCCCGCTTCACCGCCGCGGTCACGCAGCTGTCGGTGAGGTGCACCCATGCCCCACGACCCGGCAACGTCGCCGACGAATCGACCACAACCACCGAATCCTGCAACACGACTCTCGTCAGAGAGGCCCGATCATCGCGTCCGCGACAACCGATACAGGTTCTTACGGGATTCATTCTACCCCAGGGCTACGACAACTCGTCCATGAGGGTGTCGCTCTTCACATCGATCTTTGCGCGAGTCAACATTGCGGCCAGACGAGCGTTCTGACCGTCCTTACCGATAGCCAACGACAACTGGTATTCGGGAACAAAAGCGCGCACCGCATTGGTGGCCTCGTCGATCAACACGGCCTTCGTGACCTTTGCGGGTGACAGAGCGTGAGCAACGAACTCCACCAGGTCCGGCGAATAGTCGACAATGTCGATCTTCTCGTCGCCCAGTTCCTTCGACACATTGCGAACACGAGCACCGAGTTCACCGATAAAGGCACCCTTGGCGTTGAAACCCGATTCGGTCGAGAACACCGCAATCTTTGTGCGGTGGCCCTGGTGGCGCGAAATCGCAGCAATCTTGACGAGACCCTGGCCCAGTTCCGGAACCTCCAGCTCGAACAGACGCTTCACCAGCTCGGGGTGATGGCGGCTGACCGTAATCGACGGGCCCTTCATGCCCATCTTCACATCGGTGATGACCACGCGGATGCGTCGGCCGTGGCTGTAATCCTCGCCCGCGACCTGCTCGGGCTTTGGCATGACAGCCTCGAGGTTCTTGCCGATCAGCACGTGAACCATCTGAGCGTTCGACGACTGCTGGATGACACCCGAAATCAGGTCACCCTTCTTGTGCTGGAACTCGCCCATGACCTTGTCGTCATCAATCGAACGCAACGCCTGGAACATGACACGCTTGGCCTCGGCCACAGCAATGTACCCAAAGTCCTCGGGGTCAACCTGCTCTTCACCAATGAACTCGCCGTCTTCGTCATAGGCGGGAACGTAAATCGTGATGTCACCCGATTTACGGTCCAGGTTCACGCGGGCACGGTCGCGGCCGTGTTCGTCCTCGAGCTTTACCTGGTGAGGGCGGTCACCCAAGTCGTGAGGGATGGGGGTGATGTGCTTGACATAGGCACGCTGGATTGCGGATTCGACAATGCCGACGAGTTCGCCGGGCTGGATTTCCTTGTCGATTTCAACTTCGCGAAGCTGCTTGATATCGATGTGCATGGGAGTCCCCCTATTGAGATTTTGCCGCGCAACGACCGCGCGGGCTTCTCATAGAGTACCCGAAACGAAACTAGTTCGCGCGTGCGCGCAACCAGGCCAACGCCTCGGTCGCCGGAATATCATTGCGTTCGCCACTGCGACGATCCCAGACCTCGACGACGCCCTCGGCCGCGTTACGACCCGAGATGACAATGAAGGGAACGCCGATCAGTTCGGCGTCACCGAATTTCACGCCCGGCGAAACCTTCGGACGGTCATCGAAGAGCACATCAAAGCCCTGCGCATCGAATTCTGCGGCCAACCCGTCGGCCAAGTTCATAGCCACATCGTCCTTGCCGGTCGCGACAACCTGCACGTGGAACGGCGCCACCTCGGTGGGCCAGATCAGGCCACGTTCGTCGTGGTTGGCCTCGGCAATAGCCGCCAGGATTCGGGTCACACCGATGCCGTACGAACCCATCGTCACGGTCACAAGCTTGCCGTTTTCATCCAAGACCTTGAGGTCGAGGGCTTCGGCATACTTGCGACCCAGCTGGAACACGTGGCCGATTTCCATGCCGCGCGCGGTCTCGATCGGGCCACTTCCGTCGGGGGCAGGGTCGCCATCGCGCACATCGGTGATGTCGACAACACCGTCGGCCACGAAATCGCGACCCGCAACCAGGTTAAAGACGTGTTTTTCATCAAGGTTCGCACCGGTGATCCAGGCCGTGCCATCCACCACGCGGGGGTCGCGAACGAAACGGATACCCGTCGACGATTCCTCGCCCAAGACAGCACCCGCGGGCGACCACGGACCGATGTACCCCTTAACCAGGCCGGGGTGCTTGCGGAAGTCATCCTCGTTCGCAGCCTCGACCTCGGCAGGAGCAAAAGCGGCCTCGGCACGCTTGAGGTCCACGTCGCGGTCACCGGGAACGGCAACGACGACGAGCTCGCGCGAGCCGTCAAGGTTCGTCAGCGCCAACACCACATTCTTCAGCGTGTCACCGGCCGCCCAAGCTCGGTCAGCGCGGGCATGACGGTCGTTCGCCAACGCCACCAAGGTTTCGATGGTGGGGGTGTTGGGTGACTCAAAAACAACAGGCTCGGGCTGACCCTCGATGGGGATGCTCGCGGGGACCGGCGTTTGGTAGGCCTCGACGTTCGCCGCATAGCCGCCGGCGCTGCGCACAAATGTGTCCTCGCCGATCGCCGTGGGGTGCAGGAATTCTTCGGACTTTGAACCGCCCATTGCGCCGGCATCAGCCTTGACGATCACATATTCCATGCCCAGACGGGTAAAGATGCGCTCATAGGCATCGCGCTGCGCCTGGTACGACGCCGAAAGGCCCTCGTCGGTCACATCGAACGAATATGCGTCCTTCATCGAGAATTCGCGACCGCGCAGGAGGCCAGCGCGGGGGCGTGCCTCGTCGCGGTACTTGTCCTGGATTTGGTACAAGGTGACGGGCAGGTCCTTGTACGACGAGTACAGGTCCTTGACCAACAGGGTGAAAACTTCTTCGTGCGTGGGGGCCAGCAAATAGTCGGCGTCCTTGCGGTCCTTCAGGCGGAAGATTCCGTCACCGTACTCGGTCCAACGACCGGTGCGCTCGTAAGGCTCGCGGGGCAGCAGCGCGGGGAAGTGCACCTGCTGGGCGCCGGCGCGTTCCATTTCCTCGTGGATCACCTGTTCGACGCGGCGTCGGACCTTCAGTCCCAGCGGCAACCACGCAAAGATTCCGGGGGCTTGACGGCGGATATAGCCGGCGCGCACGAGCAAACGGTGCGAGGCCACTTCGGCGTCGGAGGGGTCCTCGCGAAGAGTACGAACAAAAAGTTGAGAGAGTCTGGCTACCACGTGTGCCAGCCTACCGTTTGACGGGCAGGGTTCAGGCGGTAAAGACCTCGGGAGTGCCACTTTCGGCGTTCGGCATCGATGCGGCCAGACGGTTGGCTTCTTCGATCAGCGTGGCGACAATTTCCGATTCCGGAACGGTCTTGATGACTTCGCCCTTGACAAAGATCTGGCCTTTGCCGTTGCCCGAGGCCACACCGAGGTCGGCCTCGCGGGCTTCGCCGGGTCCGTTCACAACGCAGCCCATGACGGCGACGCGCAGCGGAACGGACATGCCCTCGAGTCCCTTGGTGACATCCTCGGCGAGTGTGTAAACATCGACCTGCGCACGGCCACACGACGGGCAGGACACGATTTCGAGTTTGCGTTCACGCAGGTTTAGGGATTCGAGGATCTTCAGACCCACCTTGACTTCTTCTGCGGGAGGAGCGGACAGGGACACGCGGATCGTGTCGCCGATGCCCTCGGCCAGCAGAATTCCAAATGCGGTGGCCGACTTGATGGTGCCCTGGAATGCGGGCCCGGCCTCGGTCACGCCGAGGTGCAACGGCCAATCGCCGCGTTCGGCGAGCTGGCGGTAGGCCTTGACCATGACGACGGGGTCGTTGTGTTTGACCGAGATTTTGAAGTCGTGGAAGTCGTGTTCTTCGAACAGGCTGGCTTCCCAGACGGCACTCTCGACCAGAGCTTCGGCGGTGGGCTTGCCGTACTTTTCCAGCAAACGGCGGTCAAGCGAACCCGCGTTGACTCCAATGCGCAGGCTCACACCGGCGGCCTGTGCGGCCTTTGCAATTTCACCCACCTTGTCGTCAAACTCGCGGATGTTGCCGGGGTTTACGCGGACGGCAGCACAGCCGGCATCGATGGCCTGGAAAACATATTTGGGTTGGAAGTGAATGTCGGCGATGACCGGAATCTGGCTCTTTTTAGCGATGATGTGCAGTACATCGGCGTCGTCTTGGGTGGGCACGGCAACGCGCACAATGTCGCAACCCGATGCTGTCAGCTCGGCAATCTGCTGCAGCGTGCCGTTGATGTCGGTCGTTCGAGTCGTCGTCATCGACTGCACCGCAATCTGTGCGTCTCCGCCGACGAAGGTCGAGCCGACCTTGATTTTGCGCGATACGCGACGAGGGGCGAGAGTCTCGGGGACTCGGGGCATTCCGATGTTCACAGCTGGCACAGTTACACAGTACCCCTCTCGTGGCTCTGGGTTACAGAAGGCTGATGGGATTAACGATGTCGGCGTACACCAACAGCAGGCTGAGGCTCAGCAGTAGGACGGTGACGACGAGGGTCACGGGAATCAGGCGTGCCGTGTCGACGGGCCCGGGATCGGGTTTGCCACGCAGGGCCGCGAAGCGACGACGGACTGATTCCCACACCGCTGCGGCGACGTGGCCGCCATCGAGCGGCAGCAACGGGATGAGATTAAATACGAAGAGCGCCAGGTTGAGCGAGGCGAGCAGGCTTACTAACCCCACGATGCGATCGCCGACAGCGACGTCGGTCAGAGACGCCATCTCGCCAGCAACGCGGCCAACTCCCACCACGCTGAGCGGCCCGTTGGGGTCGCGTTCTTCCCCGCCAAATGACGCGTTCCAGATGTCGTCGACTCGGTCGGGCAGGTTCACAATCATCGTGGCGACACCAGCAATCGAATCGCCGATGTACACCGCGGTGTCCCCCAGCGTCCGAGTCGTGCGCACCCGCTCGGGGCCGATTCCCACATATCCGGCCTGCACCATCACAGGGTTGCCGTCGGAGTCGACAACAATCTCGCCCTGTTCGTCGATCTGGCCACGCTCGATTTCCAAGGGAGTCACGGTCAGGTGCAGGGTGTGGCCGTCACGCAGCACGGTGAAATCCAGAGGGACGCCGGCCGAATCACGAATAGTCGACGTGACATCGATCCAATCGGGCGTGCTGACGCCATCGATTGCGGTGATCACGTCGCCAGGCAGCATGCCGGCCGCTGCGGCGGGGGCAACGGGATCCGTCGAGGTGCATTCTGTCTGGGTGGTATCGGACGGCAGCACACATTCAGCGAGGGAATGGACCGTCGTCGTCGGCTGGTACGTGCCGAAACCCATCAGGACGACAGCAGACAACACCGCCCCGATGATGAGATTCGTGACCGGACCGCCCAGCATCACGACGATGCGCTGACGAACTGGCAGTGAATAGAACGGCACAGTCCCCTGGGCAATCGACTCAGCGGACGCATCGCGGGCGTCCTGAATGCTGCGACGGAACAGCCGAGCACCCCACCAACGAGGAGGGCGAGAATCCGGAAGATACATGCCGGGGATGCTGACATAGCCACCCAGAGGAATTGCTTTCACTCCGTATTCGGTGCCACCGCGGTGAATCGACCACAGGGTCGGGCCAAAACCGATCATGAAATGTGGAACCGTCAACCCAAATCGACGGGCCGGCAGGAAGTGGCCCAATTCGTGAAGCCCGATGGACACGGCGATACCGACGACCATGAAAAGTACGCCCGCTACATAACCCAGAATGTCCACCAATTCAGGTTACCTCTGAGGTGCGACAGCAAACTGCGTTAGTCGCCGATATTGAGGATTTCCACAGCAACGCGGCGAGCCCAACCGTCGGCGGCCAGCACGGATTCCACCGTCATCGTGGGATCCGCCTCGTGACGGGCCACCACCGCCTCGATTGTGTCAACGATGTCCAGGAAACCAATGCGGCCCGAATTGAATGCATCCACCGCCACCTCATTCGCCGCGTTGTACACCGCGGGAAAGGTCAAACCGGCAACACCCACCTCGCGGGCGACACGAACCGCGGGGAACACCGCATCGTCCAAAGGTTCAAACGTCCACGCATGGGACTGGGTCCAGTCCACAGGCGCCGTTGCCCCCGGAACACGGTTCGGCCAATCCAAACCCAACGCAATCGGCAAATGCATGTCCGGCGGCGAACATTGGGCCATCGTGGAACCGTCCACAAATTCGACAAACGAGTGCACCACGGACTGCGGGTGCACCGTAACCTCAATGCGGTCAAACGGGATACCGAACAACAGACTCGCCTCGATGACCTCGAGACCTTTGTTTACTAGTGTCGACGAATTCGTCGTAATAACTGACCCCATGTTCCAGGTGGGGTGTTTCGCCGCCTGCGCAGGGGTAACAGACGCCAATTGTTCCCGACTAAAGCCACGGAACGGGCCACCCGATGCGGTAATAATCAGCTTCGCCACCTCGGACGATTTCCCCGACAACAAGCCCTGCGCCAACGCCGAATGCTCGGAATCGACGGGAACAATCTGACGAGGCTTGGCCTTCGACGTGACCAATGAGCCGCCGATGATTAACGATTCCTTGTTCGCCAACGCCAGAGTGGCCAACGAATCAAGCACAGCAAGGGTCGGCTGCAACCCCACAGCGCCGGTAATTCCGTTCAACACCACGTCACTGGACACCGACTGCACCAACTGGGTGGCCTCGTCAGCTCCAAACGCCACGTGCTCCACACCGAATTCGGTGGCCTGGGCGTGTGCCAACAACCTGTTGGACCCCGCGGCGATTCCGACGACTCGGAACTTATCCGGGTTCGCTCGCACCACGTCCAAAGCCTGTGTGCCGATGGAACCGGTGGAACCCAAGATGATGACGTCGCGCATGTGCTTAGTCTGCCACCGTCACAGGTCAGACAGCGGAAACGGTGCGATCGATCGTGAACTGGCCCAGCACACGGGTCTGGGAATACAGCACGGCCGTCTGGCCGGTGGCCACACCGTTGAGCGGCACATGAGGTCGAACCACGACCTCGCCATTGGCGACCGTGATGAGCGCAGGTACCGGGTCGGCGTGAGCGCGGATCTGAACTTCACCCTCGAATTCGTGCATGTCCAGGGCCGTTCCCGACGTCAGCCCCGACGCCACGGGGTCGAGCCCAGCCCAACTGTGGCGCTCCCCCGCAATCTCGGCGATGTCCAACGCGGCACGAGGACCGACAACCACTTCGTTCGAGGCGGGTCGCACCTCGATTACAAACCGAGGGCGGCCATCCGCCGCGGGCACACCCAAATTGAGCCCCTTGCGCTGACCCACCGTGAACGACAGAGCTCCATCGTGACGACCAACCACGGTTCCGTCACGGTCCACAATGTCACCATCCGACATGGGAATACGTTCCTCGAGCCACCCCTTCGTGTCGCCATCGGGGATGAAGCAAATGTCGTGACTGTCGGGCTTATTCGCGACGGAAAGACCGCGGCGTTCCGCCTCGGCACGCACCAAATCCTTGGACGGGGTGTCGCCCAACGGGAAATACGAATGGCGCAACTGTTCCGTCGTCAACACACCCAACACATAGGACTGATCCTTTGCCCACGCACTGGCGCGATGCAATTCCGGGGTGGCACTGTCGGGGTTCAGGATCGTCGCATAGTGCCCGGTGCACACCGCATCGAAACCCAGCTCCAATGCGCGGTCCAGCAACGCCGCAAACTTGATGCGCTCATTGCAGCGCATGCACGGGTTCGGGGTACGGCCGGCAGCGTATTCAGAGATGAAATCGTCGACAACATTGTCAATAAACGTGGCGGACAGGTCCCACACATAGAACGGAATACCGATGATGCCGGCCGCGCGGCGCGCATCGAGCGAATCCTCGATCGTGCAACAGCCACGGCTGCCCGTGCGGAAAGTACCCGGCATGCGACTCAACGCCAAATGCACGCCCGTGACATCGTGCCCCGCCTCGACGGCACGTGCAGCGGCAACAGCAGAGTCCACTCCGCCACTCATGGCCGCCAATACCTTCACCCCCACATTTTATGTGGGCGAGGCACCGCTAGCTGACCGTTAACCCCCGCACGCGCTCCACCAGCGACGGCAGAATCTCGACAAACTCGTCGACCTCGGCGCGCGTATTCGACCGACCCAGCGTCATACGCAGCGCACCCCGGGCGTCCGTGGACCCCATCTCGGCGAGCACATGCGACACCCCGGCGACACCCGCCGTGCACGCGCTCCCTGCCGACACCGAGAACCCCGCCTCGTCCAACAGAAACAACAAATACGCGGAATCCACCCCCGGAATCGTGACGTGAAGGTTGCCCGCCACCCGGCTGACCTGCGAACCCCGCACCACGGCGTCGGGCACCGCCCGCAACACACCATCACGCAAATAGTCACGCAGCGATGACAACTCGGCGGCATGAGCCTCGATATCCGTGGTCGCCAACCGAATCGCCACCGCAGCGGCTGCAGCCCCCGCAGAATCGAGGCTGCCGCTGCGCAACAGCTGCTGCGAGCCGCCGTGAATCAACGGAACAATCGACGTGCCACGAGCGACAGCCAATGCGCCAACACTTACCGGACCGCCCACTTTGTGCGCCGATACCGACAGCGCATTCACTCCCGAATCTGACAACGAGATCGGCACATAGCCCAAGGCTGCTACCGCATCAACGTGCACGGGCACACCAAATTCAGCAGCGAGCGCCGCAAGATCCGCCACCGGCTGAATGGTGCCCACCTCGTTGTTCACCCACAACGTGGTGACCAACGCGACATCGTCACCCAACAGCTCACGCACCGACTCGAGGTCAATCAGCCCGTCCGCATCGACCGACGCATAGTCGATGTGCGCGCCACACGATTTCTCTAACCACTCGCACGCATCGATCGTCGCGTGATGTTCGGTCCGAGTTGTGATGATGCGGGTGCGGGGCAGATCGCACGGTGGCACTGTCACCGCAGTCATGCCGTTACGCGCCCAAAAAAGACCCTTGATTGCGAGGTTGATGGCCTCGGTTCCGCTGGCCGTCAAGGTCGTATCAAAACCCTTGGCGCCCAAGGCTTGCGCGATGGTTTCCCGCGCCTCTTCGAAACGTAGCCGCGCCACCTGACCGTCGCGGTGAGTGGACGAACCATTGCCGACGGCACGATTGGCCTCGGCCCATGCGCTAATTACGGCCTCGGGCATGGGGCTCGTCGCCGCATGATCGAAATAGGGCATGGGGTCCTCCTGTATCTAATACTCTAGAACCCGTGCCCTCGTCATCGCCCCTTCGTTACCCTGGATTTCAGGCCACCGAACGGGGTGGACGAATTGGCGTATTCAGCAGCAGTGCCACGTCGATGGAATTGCGACTCTGGTCGGCCGACAACCCCGACTGGGTAGAACACATTCTGCCGATGACGGCCGCGCCCGACCACGTGTGGTGGGCAGAGTCCGAACTGCTGGTGCCCGGTGCCGTGTACTCGGTTCACGTCGATGGCCCCACCGACGAGCACGGCGTATTCACCCCTCAGCTGTCGCTCGTTGACCCCTACGCTCGCGGCGTCATCACGACATCCCGAGGCGAATATCGCAACGTCATCCTCGACGACGAGACCGCCTACGACTGGCAGGGCACCGAACATCCCCGAATCCCGCTGCGCGACACCGTCATCTACGAGGCGCACGTCAAGGGCCTGACCGCGGCACACCCCGACATTCCCGTCGAACTGCGGGGAACATATGCGGGGCTGGCACACCCCGCCATGATCAGCTATCTGAAAAACTTGGGCATTACCTCGGTCGAATTGCTGCCCGTTCATTTCTCGACCAGCGACGCCAGGCTCGACGCACTGGGGCTTCCCAATTATTGGGGCTACAGCACCCTGAATTTCTTTACCCCGCACCCCGATTACGCCACCCGGCAGCACCGCCAAGCCGGCGCCGCCGCGGTACTGGCCGAATTCCGCGACATGGTGGGCGAACTGCACCGGGCCGGACTCGAGGTCATCCTCGACGTGGTGTACAACCACACGTCGGAGGGCGGATTCGAGATCGAGCCCGTCAGTTTCCGCGGCATCGACAACGCGACCTACTACCGTCACAGCGACGAGGGCGAATACATCGACACCACCGGCTGCGGCAACACGGTCGACACCTCGCAGCCCGTCGTGCAGGACCTCATCCTTGATTCGTTGCGGTACTGGATCACCGAGTGCGGAATCGACGGATTCCGTTTCGACCTCATGGCCTCTCTGGGCCGAGGCGTGAACCACGAGTTCGACCCCGCCCACCCTCTGCTGCAGGCCATGCTGACCGACCCCGTAATTTCGGCAAGCAAACTGATTGCCGAACCGTGGGACACCGGAATCGGCGGCTGGCAGGTGGGCAAGTTCCCGACCGGGTACCTGGAATGGAACGACCACTTCCGCGACCGGGTGCGTTCATTCTGGCTGCGCGACATTGCGGAAACCCGCACGTGGACCGTTGCACCCCAAGGCGTGGCCGACCTGTCGGCGGCGATGTCCGGCAGCACCGCAATCTTTGGGGAAAAGCGCACCCCGCTGGCCTCAGTGAATTTCATCACCGCACACGATGGCTTCACTCTCGCGGACCTCGTGTCGTACAACGAGAAACACAACGAGGCGAACCTCGAAGACAATCGTGACGGGACCACCAATAATCTGTCCTACAACTTCGGGATCGAAGGCCCCACCGACGACGACGCGATCACGCTGCATCGCCGCCGCGCCATGCGCAGCCTCCTGGGGACTCTGTTTGTGTCCGCCGGAGTGCCCATGTTGACTGCTGGCGACGAATTGGGCCGCACCCAGGACGGTAACAACAACACGTACTGCCATGACATGGCACGAAACTGGGTCAACTGGGATCTGTCCGAATGGCAACTCGCGCACCTCGAATCCACTCGCCGGTTGATCCAGATCCGTCGGGACAACCCCGCACTGCGAAACGTCACGGCGGCACGACCGACCATCCGCCGCAACCTCGAGAACGTCATCGAAGAAGCCGGAATCGAACACCACGTCAGTCAGATGGACTGGTTCGATTCGCGCGGACTTCCGCTGAGCCTCGAGGACTGGGAATCCTCGCTGACGCGCACTCTGCAGTATTTTGTCAGCACCCCGGAAATTGATGGCCCCCGAAACCGCGTACTCGTCATCGTTCACGGCAGGGAAACCAGCCAGGACGTCGTGATGCCTCGCCGACCCGACGTGACCAGCTACACGCTTCTGTGGGATTCATCGCACGCCCATCTGCGCGAACAACGGGTGCTGGCCGCCGGTGCCACGCACATCGTGGGTCCCGCCTCGGTGTCGATTTATCGCGTCGACTGACGTTCACCGTATTTCCTATCGCCGCCGCCGCAATTCGCGGTAGATTTTGGCTGTGACCACTCGCGCAACCACCACCGCAATCGGGCGCATCCCGATCCGCAACCTTCAGCCCACCCAGCCCGAAGGCCCCTGGCCGTCCAAGGCCTACGCCGGCGAGGTCGTGCCGTTCTCGGCAACGATTTTCCGCGAAGGCCACGACGCAATCGGCGCCCAGCTGGAACTGACCGACCCGAACGGGACGAAGCGCACCATCGACCTGCGCGAGACCGCCCACGGATCGGATGTGTGGCGCACCGAGGTTCGGCTGGACATAGAGGGAACGTGGACGTACCGCGTC